>OJPD01000003.1_pt1 | contig 261769 bp, 242 predicted proteins | sample 1598371 | NCBI WGS metagenome assembly OJPD01 (sample SAMN03922478, study PRJEB24848) | human gut metagenome | isolation source: stool sample | host: Homo sapiens | place: Germany | collected 2010-11
TTTTTGAAAGGGGGTGGCAGCGCGCAAGCGCTGACGGGGGATTGCCGTATCAAGATGCCGTTCCTTATAAACCCCATAAACCCCCGGCAAAACGGGAAAATTCCCCATGGCAATTTCTCAAAAAACTTCCTCCCGCCCTCGAAACATGGTTCCAACTATGGTATAATTAAGAATCAAACGTTCCTTTTGCGCGCCGCAAAAACCATCCACACCTGGATGTGGAATCCACAGGGAGAAAATGTGGGAAATGTTGGTGGCGGGGAGGGTGTGGAAAACCGGTTGATTTTCCCAGGGGATGTCCACAGCGTTCCCAACACCCAAAACCATTTCCCTTTCTTGGAAAATTTGGGTTTTCCACAGCCCCAACACCCCCTACTACTACGGCGACGAACTATTATTATAAAACATGTACCCAAAACACGGAGGTCTACCATGCGTATCCACATGAATACCCAGGAACTCAACGCCGGCATCTCAACCGTTATCAAGGCGCTCTCCGCCCGGACGACCGTCAGCATCCTCGAAGGCATTTACCTCGAAGCCTCCAACGGCTGGCTGCTTTTGCGCTGCACGGATCTTTCCCTCCAAATCGAAACCAACGTGAGCGCGACCGTCCAGGAAGAAGGCGCGGTCGTGCTTCCCGGCAGGCTCTTTTCCGAGATGGTGCGCCGCCTGCCTGGCGAGACGACGTTCATCGATGTGAAGAAGAACACGGCATCCATTGAAAGCGGCTCCTTCAAAACCACGCTCCAGGGCGAAGACGCGGAGGGCTTCCACACGATGTCCACCGTCACGCGGGAGCACATCATCAAGCTCAAGTGCGACGGCTTTAAGAACATGATCCGCCAATGCATCTTCGCCGCGGCGCAGGATGATTCCAAGCCAATCCTCGCGGGCGCGCTGCTTGAACAGCATGAGGGCGACCTTTCCCTCGTTGCACTCGACGGCTACCGCCTCGCGATGCGGCGGGAGCGCGTCTCGGCCGGCATGCTCGCGGACCGCAGCGCCGTCATCCCCGCGCGCTCGCTGCTGGAGATCAGCAAGATCCTGCCGGACAGCGACCAGGATTTCGACATGATCTTCTCCAAGACCCATGTGATGATCGACCTTTCGCATACGAACATCACCGCACGGTTAATGGACGGCGAGTTCATCAAATACAAGCAGATTTTGCCGGACGGCCACAAGACCCGCGTGCGCGTGAACCGGCAGGAACTGATGAGCGGCATTGACCGCGTCGCGCTGATGGCGCGCGAGGGCAAGAGCAACCTCATCAAATTCACCTTTGCCGGCAACAAGCTGACCATCGCCGCAAACAGCGAGCTGGGCCGCAGCCACGAGGAGATCACCGTGGATGCGATGGGCGAGGATATCGAGATCGCCTTCAACTCGAAATACTTCACGGATGTGCTGCGCGTGCTGGACGACGAGGAGATTTATCTCGACATGAACAACAACATCAGCCCCTGCGTGGTACGCCCGGTGCAGGGCAACGCGTTCTATTACCTGATCCTGCCGGTGCGCCTGTTCTCCGGCATGTAAGGCGGGCGCGGATTTGCACATTGAAAGGATGGAAGAATGGGGCGCGCCGCGAAGGCGCGCTCTTTCTTTGATTGAATTGACAATGGAAAATGGACAATGGACAATTTTGGAGGGCGCGGTGGTAAGACAATCCTCAGTCCTGGCTTGCGCCATGACAGGCCCTTTCAAAAGGAGCCTTTTGGTCTGTGCGCTCTCGTGCGTTGCCCGAATACGAAAAACGCAGGGGTAAACCACCTCCAAACGCCCCCTTTACAAAAGGGGGTGGCACGGCGCAAGCCGTGACGGGGGATTGCCTTACCAAGGCACCGATCCGTAAAGCATGTCGGGAGTTGCTGTATTCCAGCGCGCTACGTGCATGCCGGACAATTGCCGAATATCAGCAGCATTTCAATTATAAAACATCTATAAAACATCCATCGTTACTCTGTAAAACCTGGGTTATATATAAAAACCCGTAAAAAGCAAAAGCCGGACTGCGAAAACGCGCCCGGCTAGATACATGAGAAATTCTGTCCTGTAATGAAAAAAGTGAATGGGGAAACCGTTATTCTGCGTTGACGACCAAATTTTCCACGCCCGCTTCTTCCGCCGCCGCAATGGCGCGCGCAAAATCGCCCACGCGGGCGGGTGTGTGCGCGTCGCTTCCGATGACGAACTTCGCGCCGTAGGAAGCGGCCTCGCGGAGCTGCGAGGACGTCATGCTTACATGGCTCGCGTTGATCTCCAGCAAAATGCCAAGTTCCGCCGCACCGCGCGCCAGGGTCGGGATGTCCGCCTGGACATATTCGCACGGGTGGGAGAGCATGCCGATGCGGTAACGGTCCGCCGTTTCGAGCAGCGCCTCGGCCACTCGCACCGGGTCGGCCCTGCCAAGACCGAAGGATTCGCGGAACGCGCCGCGCGTCGCCTTGTCCTCCGGCCAAACGCCCTTGTGGTAGCCGAGCAGAAGCACATCGAACGGGGCGAGATCCGCGCCCTCCGGAATGACTGCGCCCGGCAGCGGCGCATCGCATTTCCCGGCGGCAATGAGGTTGCACTCAAGGCCCATGAGCACCTCGATCTCGTTGGCATAGCGCCGGGCGAGGGCGTCCACCTCCCGGCGCAGCTGGAGCAGACGCCCGCCGCGCACGCCATAAAAGAGGTGAGCCCCCGCATGCTCGCTGATTGCGATGCGGCGGAGGCCTTTCTCGACCGCGGCAAGGACGTTTTCTTCCGGCGTACCCTTGCCGTGGCTGTAATTCGTATGGGTATGGTAATCCGCAGTGACGATCATTCCTCTGCGCTTTCTTTCGCTTCCTGCTTCTGCTTGATGGAACGCGCCACGAGGATGACCAGGAGGTTCATCAGGGAGATCATGGTGCTGTTGGTCTCGCGGCCCATGATGGCCTTGAAGTCATCCAGCCGGGAGGTGCAGAAGAAGTAATCCGCGATCTGCGCGGCGGGCGCGTTGATGTAATTGCAGAGGAAAGCGCACGTTGCGCCGTTGCGCTTGGCGGCTTTGAGCGCCTCGTTGAGCACCTTGTTGCGGCCGGTGCGCGAGATGCCGATGAACACGTCGCCCTTGCGGAAACGCTTCTTGTAAACATTGATGGAGAGCGGGTCCGTGATGACGAGCGCCTCAAGGCCGATCGTGTGGAACTGGTTCATCACATCCTCCGCAAGCAGCGCGGAGCTTGCGGTGCCGCAGAGGAAGATGCGCTCCGCACCCTCGACCGTGTGGGCGAGGGAGATAAGCGCCTGCTTGTCGAGCGCCTTGTAGGTGTCCTCCAGCGCGTTGACGGCGGCGCTGTACGCTTTTTCGATAACGGTCTCCTCGCTGTCCTCGGGGAGGATCGTCGTGTTCTTCTGCGGTTCCATGGTGGCAGTGCCGGAAGCGAGGGCGACGCGGAAATCCAGAAAGCCGCTGTAGCCAAGCTTGCGGGCGAGGCGCGTGACGGAGGGGACGCTCACGCCAGAAGCCTCCGCGATCTCGTTAATGACCATGCGCGTTGCGCGTTCGGAATTTTCAAGGATGAAGTCGGCAACCTTCCTCTCCGCGCTCGGGAGCGTTGCATAGGCGGAGCGGATCTTCATTTTAGCAGGCATGTTCGTTTCTCCTTCGGTTGAATTTTATCTTACGCCCGCGCCGCGAGGAACCTCCGGCGATGCGAAAAGGAAATTACATCAGGGCCAGGCAAGATAATCGTTTTAATTTAAACCTAATATTTAAACCTAATATACAACATCTTCACGGGAAAATGCAATAAAAAAATGATATAAACTTTAAAAATTTTACAATATGGCCACAGTTCGCATCCGGGGCCGAACGCAAAAGCAAAAAAGCTGCGAACAAACCCCACTTTTCCGCCCGCGCGGTTGACTTCACCCGGCGGAAATACTATAATGTACACGGATTATGGCCTTGCGTTTCCTTTAATATGCGCGTGGGCTTTAAAGGAAGCAAAGGATATAATACAACAGTCCAATATGACACAGGAGGATATTCTGAAATGGCAAAGACCATGACAATCGATGGCAATACCGCTGCCGCGCATGTCGCATATGCGTTTTCCGACGTGGCCGCGATATATCCCATCACCCCTTCGTCCCCAATGGCGGAGGTTGCAGATGACTGGGCTGCGAACGGCAGGCTGAACCTGTTCGGCCAAAAGGTCCGCATCGCGGAAATGCAGTCTGAGGCGGGCGCTGCGGGCGCTGTGCACGGCTCCCTTTCCGCAGGCGCGCTGACGACCACGTTCACCGCTTCCCAGGGCCTTCTGCTGATGATCCCGAACATGTACAAGATCTCCGGCGAGCTGCTGCCCGGCGTGTTCCACGTTTCCGCCCGCGCGCTTGCCTACCATGCGCTCTCCATCTTCGGCGATCACAGCGACGTGATGAGCTGCCGCCAGACTGGCTTTGCCATGCTCGCCTCCGCCTCCGTACAGGAAGTCATGGATCTTGCGCTCGTGACGCATCTTTCCGCCATCAAGGGCAGCATCCCCTTCGTGCATTTCTTCGATGGCTTCCGCACCTCTCATGAGATCCAGAAGATCGAAGCGATCGACTATGAGGATATGGATAAGCTCCTCGACCGCGACGCGGTTGCGGCCTTCCGTGCCCGCGCCCTGAACCCGGAGCATCCGCACCTGGGCGGCAGCGCGCAGAACCCGGATATCTACTTCCAGAACCGCGAAGCGGCCAACAAGTATTATGAAGCGATCCCGGCGATCGTCCAGCATTACATGGACGAGGTCGGCAAGCTCACCGGCCGCAAGTACAACCTGTTCGACTACGTTGGCGCGCCCGATGCCGATAAGGTCATCATCACCATGGGCTCCAGCGCGGACGTCGTGGAAGAAACCGTCAACCACCTGAACGCCAAGGGCGCGAAGCTCGGCCTCATCAAGGTCCGCCTGTACCGCCCGTTCGCGGCGGATAAGCTCCTTGCGGCGCTGCCCAAGACCTGCAAGAAGGTCGCTGTGCTCGACCGCACCAAGGAAGCCGGCTCCCTCGGCGAGCCGCTGTATCAGGACGTGGTCAACGCGTTCGCGGAAGCGGGCGTCCACGACGTCATGATCCTCGGCGGCCGTTACGGCCTCGGCTCCAAGGAGTTCACGCCCTCCATGGCGAAGGCGGTGTTCGACAACCTCGACGGCGAGAAGAAGAACCACTTCACCGTCGGCATCATCGACGACGTGACCTTTACCTCCCTCGACGTGAAGGAGCAGGTCAACGCCGCGCCGGAAGGCACCATCGCCTGCAAGTTCTACGGCCTTGGCTCGGACGGCACCGTCGGCGCGAACAAGAACTCCATCAAGATCATCGGCGACCATACCGACATGTACGCCCAGGGCTACTTTGCCTACGACTCCAAGAAGTCCGGCGGCCTGACGGTTTCCCACCTGCGCTTCGGCAAGACGCCGATCCAGAGCCCCTACCTGATCGACGCAGCCGACTTCGTGGCCTGCCACAACCCCTCCTATGTCACGCACTACGATGTGGCCGACGGCATCAAGGAAGGCGGCACGTTCCTGCTCAACTCCGAGTGGACGCTCGAGGAGATGGAGAAGGAGCTCCCCGCGAAGCTGAAGAACGCGATCGCGCAGAAGCACCTCAAGTTCTATAACATCGACGCGATCAAGCTTGCCAAGGAAACCGGCATGGGCAACCGCATCAACACGATCATGCAGTCCGCCTTCTTTAAGCTCGCAAACGTCATCCCCGCGGATCAGGCCATCGAATACATGAAGGCTGCCGCGAAGAAGTCCTACGCGAAGAAGGGCGACGAAGTGGTCCTCAAGAACTACGCCGCCATCGACGCGGGCGCGAACGCCATCGAGGAGATCAAGTACCCCGAGTCTTGGGCCACCACGACCGAGGGTGCGGTTCTTGCTTCCGTGACCGACGACCCGTACTTCCACGAGTTCATCAAGCCCATCCTGGAGCAGAACGGCGACAAGCTGCCCGTTTCCAAGATGAGCCCGGACGGCACCGTGCCCACCGGCACCACCAAGTACGAAAAGCGCGGCATCGCGGTGGACGTACCGGCGTGGATCCCTGAAAACTGCATCCAGTGCAACCAGTGCTCGCTCGTCTGCCCGCACGCCTGCATCCGCCCGTTCCTCGTGAAGGAAGGCGAGCAGGTGCCCGCCGCCTTTGAGACCAAGCCGGCCATCGGCAAGGAGCTCGCGGGCCTCAAGTTCCGCGTGCAGGTCAGCCCGCTCGACTGCACCGGCTGCGGCAACTGCGTACAGGTTTGCCCGGCGAAGGAAAAGGCTCTCAAGATGGTCCCGCTGCATGTTTCCTGCGAGACCGAGGAAGCCAACTGGGAAGCGGCGCTCAAGCTCGAAAAGAAGGATGTTGCGCTGAACAAGGCGACCGTGAAGGGCAGCCAGTTCCTCCAGCCGCTGTTCGAGTTCTCCGGCGCTTGCGCAGGCTGCGGCGAAACGCCTTACATCAAGCTCATCACCCAGCTCTTCGGCGACAGGATGATGATCGCCAACGCGACGGGCTGCACCTCCATTTATGGCGGCAGCGCCCCGACCTGCCCGTATACCAAGAACGAAAAGGGTCACGGCCCGGCATGGTCCAACTCCCTGTTCGAGGACAACGCGGAATACGGCTTCGGCATGAACCTCGGCACGACGCACCGCCGTGCAAAGCTCGCGGAAACCGTGAAGAAGCTGATCGCCGTCGACTGGTGCGCTGCGGACATCAAGGCTGCGGGCGCGGAATGGCTTGAGAACATGAACGACGCGGAAGGCTCCCGCACCGCAGGCGAAAAGCTCCTCGCGGCCTGCAAGGAAGGCGTCGACCTTTCCGGGACGCCGTATGAGGCCGAGTGGATTAAGAACGGCAAGGTCTGCTCCTGCGACGCCTGCAAACTTGCAACCGAGGTCATCAACTCCGCCGACCTGCTGACCAAGAAGAGCCAGTGGATCTTCGGTGGCGACGGCTGGGCATACGACATCGGCTACGGCGGACTTGACCACGTGCTCGCCATGGACGAGGACGTCAACATCCTCGTGCTTGACACCGAGGTGTATTCCAACACCGGCGGACAGTCCTCCAAGGCCACGCCGACCGGCTCCGTTGCGAAGTTCGCGGCCGCCGGCAAGCGGACCAAGAAGAAGGATCTCGGCATGATGGCGATGAGCTATGGCTATGTGTACGTCGCCAAGGTCTGCATGGGCGCGAACCAGAACCAGCTCATCAAGGCGATCACCGAAGCGGAAGCCTACAAGGGACCGTCCCTCATCATCGCCTATGCGCCCTGCATCAACCACGGCATCAACATGGGCAAGGCCCAGGCCGAAGCCAAGAAGGCCGTCGAGGCCGGTTATTGGCCGCTGTACCGCTACAACCCGGATCTCGCCGCCGAGGGCAAGAACCCCTTCATCCTCGACAGCAAGCCGGCCAAGAGCGATTACCGCGAGTTCATCATGGGCGAAGCGCGCTATGCTTCCCTGAAGAAGTTCTTCCCCGATGTGGCCGACGACCTGTTTGCCCGCGCCGAGGGAGAGGCCAAGGACAAGTACGAATACTACAAGAAGCTCAGCGAGATGGAATAACCCGTTTCGCAAAAAGGCCGCCTGCGGGCGGCCTTTTTTTGTTGGCGGAGAATGGAAGGGGAGGGGGTGCGTTTGCGGTGAGCTACTGAAATACGGCAATTCCCCGGCATGCTTTACGGGGCGGCGCCTTGGTAAGGCAATCCCCCGTCACGGCTCGCGCCGTGCCACCCCCTTTCAGAAAGGGGGCTTTTGGGAGTGGTGAACTCCAACGGATTTCGCACTCGGATGGCGCAGGGAAGCGCACCGACCAAAAGGCTCCTTTTGAAAGGGGCGGAGCCGAGCGCCCGCAGTGCGGGATGCAGCGAGGCGGAAGCCCAGTGAGCAAGGGAGCGCTAGGAAGCCGCTTTAGCGGCGACACAGCGCGACCATTGCGAACTGTGGAGCCTGTCATGGCGCAAGCCATGACTGAGGATTGTTCCCGCCGCAGCGGCTAAACCGCTTGGTAAGCTTGCGCTGCTGTTATTGGCAATCTCCCGGCATGCTTTACGGGGCGGTGCCTTGGTAAGGCAATCCCCCGTCACGGCTCGCGCCGTGCCACCCCCTTTCAAAAAGGGGGCGTTTGGGAGTGGTGAACTCCAACGGATTTCGTATTCGGATGGCATTCGAGCGCGTACCGACCAAAAGGCTCCTTTTGAAAGGAGCTGTCCGCGGAGCGGACTGAGGATTGTCGTATTCCCGCAAGCGCTGGATATACGCCACAGGGAAAGTGTGCTTTGCGTATCGCTCTCCCGCTTTCCTGCTCCACAAAAATCCAAAAGAAAAGCGGCCCCGGAAGGGCCGCTTTCGCGTTGCTGTTACTTCGCGTTTGCCTGGGCGTTTAACCGACGGCCTTAAGCACCATATACAGGCGCTGGTAGCTGTCGCCGGAGGAGTCCGCACAGGTCATGAGGAGCATGAGTTTGTCGCTGCTCGAAGCGTTTGCAACCTTCATGCCGCGGTATGCGCTCGTTGCGTACATGAACTGGCTGTCGAGCCACTGCTGCTTCAGTTCGCCGGTGACGGTAGAGTTGAAGCAGTTGAGGTACATGATCTTCTTGCGCGCAGAGGCGGAGGAGACGGTGCTCTTGTCGATCTCATAGAAGCAGACAAGCTGCCACTTGCTCGCGCCGTTGTAGTTGATGTCGAAGGTGGAAGTCTTGGAATTGGAGCAGTTCGCGCTGCAGCGCTTGGTGTAATCGCACTTGCTCTTGCCGAGCCAGGCGTTCTGCACATGATGCAGCTCGTGCAGGCCGGTCCGGCTTACGCGCATATTGTGGCCGGTGATGACGGCGATGGGGTCGTCATAATAGCTCATGGCGTAGACGTAGTTCTTCCCGCTCTTGGAGCTATACTCGTTATAGTAGAAGTTGCCCTTTTTGTCGACTGCATTGCAGTAGATGTAGGTGCTGATGTTCGTGCCCGCGACCTGCATGGTGCCCCAACGGTCAGACGCCGTGCCGGTATACGTGGCATAGCGGTTCACCCCCACGGTTGAGGAACCGGTGGTGTTGCCGCCTACGGGGCTGAGCGAGCTGCTGCCGTTGCTGTTGGTATTGCTGCCGGAATTCACGCGGACATATTCGCTGGAAAGATAGCCGGTGTAGCCCTTGTAGCGCACCTGATACCAGCTGCCGGAGGTAGCGAGGATCTCCACAGCCGCGCCCTTGGGCACCTTGTTGCAGCCGGATACCTTGGAATAGGAGGTGGAGGGGCCGGTGCGGAAATTGATGTTGCCGGTGGTGACGCCGGTGCCGATGGCCGCGGTGTTGGTGTTCGTGTTGGTATTGGTGCTGCTACCCGTGGAGGAAAGCTGCACATACTGCGCGGAAACATAGCCTTCTTGGTTGTTGTAGGAAACCTTGTAGTACGTTCCGCTTGTGCCCAGCACGGTGACGGCCACGCCCTTGTTCAGTTTTGCGACACGCGGAGAGCTGGAGGACGCAGTCTTGCGCATGCTCACCCAGGAGTTGCAGTTGACGATCGTACCCGTCTGAGTAGCCGTCTGCGTTTGGGTGCCCTGCGAAGAGGTGCTGCCGCCGGTAACCGTTACGCCGCCGACGCTGATGCCGGAGCCGAGCGCGACGGCCTTCGGCGCAGCCAGCGCGGTGCCTGCCACGCCAAGCAGCGTAAGCGCTGCGAGGACGATTGCAAGGGCTTTCTTTGTTCTCATGTTTTTAACCTTCCTTTCTTTCCTTCCCGCCGGCAACTGCGTCATTCTCCGCTGCCGGTATGTTCTTTTGCTTGTGCAGGCGCTTCTTCTTCCCCGAATGAGAACGCGCTTTCCGGCATCCTGCTGCCGGCGGACCCGCCATTCGCGCTGCTGCCGCGTTTCTTCGCTTCCTCTTCTGCGGCCTTGCGCGCCGCCTCACGGTCCGTCATCACGATGCTGAACACCATGAGCCCGACGAGGGAGATGAGGCCGAGCACCCAGAGGAACCCGCTCACGAAGGCGCCGGTTTCGATAATCCCAAAGATCTCCAGCACGCCTTTGACGATGAGGAGAACGCCGGCGACCGCGCTGAGGACCCGCATCCAGAAGCGGTATTTTTCCGGTGAGCATTTCGGGTGCTCGTTTTGCAGCAGCTTAGCCTTGCCAAAGATGGCGACCCAGAGCAGGTAGATCCCTGCCGCAGGCATAACAAGGGAAAACAGGTCAATTTCGGGCCATTCTATTTGGGGCATTTGTTAAAGTCCCTGCCTTTCTAAAATATACCAACCTAGGTTTGATTATACAAGCGCCGTTTGGGCTTGTTAACCCAATGTTTACAGATGTAGGGAAAGCGCACCTCTTACAGCCGCCGGAGCTTCGCGCCCTCGCGCGTATCCTCCACGGCGAAGCCCTTTGCCTTGAGCGCTTCGCGCAGCTCGTCCGCACGGGCCCAGTCCTTCGCCTTGCGCGCCTCGATGCGCGCAAGCGCAAGCGCTTCCGCTTCCGCGTCCGGCTCGCCCTCGGTCACAACGGCGGCATGCGTTTCCGCTTTCGCCAGCCGTTCCGCTTCCGCGCGCGCCTTCTCCGCGGCGGGGAGGAGGGAGAGGCCGAGCACCGCGTCAAATTCACCGAGCAGGGCGAGCTTCGTCGCGGCGTTGGTATCATATTTGAGCACGTCGTAGAGCACGGTCACCCCGAGGGAGGTGTTGAGGTCGTTGCCGAGCGCGGCGTTGAACTTTTCGCGCAGCGCCGCTGCCGCGGCTTCGCCGAACGGCTCGCCCGCCTCCGGCTTGAGCGCCGCGACGCGCGCGATGAGCTTGCCATAGATCGTGGCTGCGTTGTCCAAGTTCTCGAAGCTGAACACGAGCGATTTCCGGTAGTGCGATTGCAGGCAGAACAGCCGGTACACGAGCGGGTCATAGCCTTTTTCTTCAAGCAGCGAGACCGTCAGGAACTCGCCGGAGGATTTGCTCATCTTGCCCGCGTTGGTGTTCAGGTGCAGCACATGAAACCAGTATTTGCACCAAGGGTGCCCAAGATACGCCTCGCTCTGCGCGATCTCGTTGGTGTGGTGGGGGAAGGCGTTGTCGATCCCGCCGCAGTGGATGTCCAGATCCTCGCCCAGGTGCTTCATGCTGATGCCGGAGCATTCGATGTGCCAGCCCGGATAGCCCACGCCCCAAGGGGAATCCCACTTGAGCTCCTGATCCTCAAATTTGGACTTGGTGAACCAGAGCACGAAATCCGCCTTATTGCGCTTGTTGTCGTCGGCCTCTACGCCCTCGCGCACGCCGACGGCGAGATCCTCTTCCTTATGCTCGTTGAAGATATAATATCTTTCGAGCTTCGCGGTGTCGAAATAGATGTTGCCGCCCGCCTCATAGGCGTAGCCCTTTTCCATCAGGCGCTCGATGAGATGGATGTATTCCGCGATGCAGTTGGTCGCGGGCTCTACGACGTCCGGCCGCTTAATGTTGAGCTTGCGGCAATCCTCGAAGAATGCGTCCGTGTAGAACTTTGCGATCTCCATGACCGTCTTGTGCTCGCGCTTCGCGCCCTTGAGCATCTTGTCCTCGCCGGTGTCCGCATCCGAGGAAAGATGCCCCACGTCCGTGATGTTCATCACGCGCTTTACGTTGTAGCCGCAATAGCGCAGGTACTTTTCCAGCACGTCCTCCATGATGTAGGAGCGCAGGTTGCCGATGTGCGCATAGTGGTAGACCGTCGGGCCACAGGTGTACATCTTGACGATCTCCGGATGGTTGGGGATGAACTCCTCTTTCCTGCGGGTTGCGGAGTTATATAACTGCATGGTTCCTCCTTCGGGAAAAGCGTTTGCCGCTGAAATTTCAATTTAATATTATACCACGGCTGCCAATTCCTCCGCAACCCGCACGGCTGCGGAGACGGAAAGGCAGTCCCGCGCGTCCACCTGGTAATCCACGCAGGCGTTGCGCACGGCCGCATGGCCGGCCTCCACGCCGCGCTGGGCGAGCAGCGCCTCCACCATTTCGGCAAATTCCGCGATTTTTGGATAGGCGAAGCGGATCGTTTTCATGCTGCCGAAATCCCCCTCCGCAGTGCGCGCCGTGGCCACGGGCAGCACGTTTTCGGGGAAATCGAACGCCGCGCGCCGCGCGAACAGCGCCCGCGTCTCCGCTGTGGAAAGATCCGCATCGTCGAGCAGCAGCAGGAAACGCAGCGGCTGCGCTTTGAGCGTATCAAGCACCGCGTCCGCATCGAACGCCGCGCCGCGCGGGAGCAGCACGAGCCGCAGCTCCGGCAGCTCTTCCGCAAGGTTGAGCGCAAGGGCCGTCTTCCCCGTGCCGGCAGGCCCTGCGAGCAGCACGGGCTCCGCCGTCTCGCCGCGCATGAAGCGGATGGCGTGGCTGAGCAGCGCGCTGCGCTGCGGCTCATAGCAGGGGAGAGCACAGTATTGCCCTGCGCGCGGGGAGAAGGGGAGGAATACATTTTGTTTCACGTGGAACAAACGGTCTTTGAGGAACGGCGCGCAGCCATAGGCCGCGAAGAAATTCCAAAGGTCATCGCAGAGCGCGCGCCAATCCGGCGTTTCCAGCAGGCGGATCACAACTTCCTCCAGTGCTTCATCGGAAACGTAGGAATCCCGCAGTTCCATCTCGCCATAATGCCAGGAGAGCCATTCGCTTTCCGGCGGCATGGCGGAAAGCAGCGGCGCGGGCGCGTCCGGCTCCTGCGCGGGCTTGGCGTTTGCGGCCGGGGCGGGGCGGACGCTGCCGCCCGCCCACACAGCGGAGGACATGAGGGAGATGTTATCCTTTGCGTGGCGCGGCTTAAGCTGAAGTTCCCGGTGGCGTTCGGCAGCCATGCGGTAAAGGTGCGCGCCGCTGAGCGTTGCAAGCTCGCCGAGGATGGCGAGATCCGCGCGCATAGCGCTGCGTTCGGCTTCGTCCATGCGGCCGGCCGCAGCCATGGCCGCGAAGGCATGCGGGCGTTGCAGCACGAGGAAGAGGAGATAGTCGAGCCAAAGATCGCCGCTGACACGCCGTGCGCCGGAGGAAAGGAGCGAAGCGCAGAGCGCGTGATAGCACGAAAGTGCGCCAAGCGTATCCCCTGCGTGGATGGCGGAAGCCGTGGCGAACAGGCGCGCGAGCGGGGCGTCCTCCCGCGTGTCCTGGAGAACGGTGAGACGCGGGATGAGGGAAGCGATCCGTTGTGCGCTGTCGCCGGGCGCGCAGTCCCGGAAATTGAACATAAGCCCTCCTTTTGCATAAATCAAAAATGAGAAAATGAAGCATGGGAAGCCCCGGACGCGCGGATGCGCCGGTTGGATACTGATATTGTCCGTTGTATGCCTGAAATTGTCAATTGTTATTTGCTTCGCGGTGCGGTGGATGATATACTTATTTTGCTTTTGCGCATAGTATGGAAGCGGAGAGCATAGTTTATTGGAAGGGCATTATTGATGGAAAAGAAGATCATCCTGACGGGCGGCGGTTCTGCCGGCCATGTAACGCCGAACCTGGCGCTTTTGCCGCAGCTGCTTGCGGAAGGCGTGGAGGTGCATTACATCGGCACGGCGGACGGCATCGAGCGCACGATCCTTTCTGGGCGCAAGGACATTACCTACCATATCATATCCTCCGGCAAGCTGCGCCGGTATTTTTCCTGGAAGAATTTCACGGACCCATTCCGCGTGATGCGCGGGATGTTTCAGGCGCGCCGCGTGATGCGGGAGGTGAAGCCCGCTGCGGTGTTTTCCAAGGGCGGTTTTGTTTCCGTGCCAGTGGTGATCGCCGCGCACGGCAGGCGCATCCCTGTGGTGACGCACGAATCGGACTACACGCCGGGCCTTGCCAACAAGATCAACGCCAAGTTTGCGGATAAGATCTGCGTTACGTTTGAGGATACGCTTGCCCATGTGGGCGCAAAGGGCGTGCATACGGGTACGCCGATCCGCCCGGAGCTTTACGAGGGCGACAAGGCGCGCGGCCTTTCGTTCCTGGGCTTTGACGACAGCAAGCCGGTGCTGCTCGTGATGGGCGGGAGCCTCGGCGCGGCAGCGGTGAACGACGCGGTGCGCGCGGCGCTGCCGAAGCTGCTCGCCACGTTTGACGTAGCGCACCTCTGCGGCAAGGGAAAGGTGGACGAAAGCCTCGCGCAGCCGGGCTACCGCCAGTTTGAATATGTGAACGCGGAGCTGCCGGATGTGCTCGCGGCCACGGACGTGGTGGTTTCCCGCGCGGGGGCAAACGCGGTGTTCGAGTTCCTGGCGCTCTCAAAGCCCGCGCTGCTGATCCCGCTGCCGCGTTCCGCAAGCCGGGGGGATCAGATCCTCAACGCAGGCTATTTCGCGCGCAAGGGCTTTGCGATGGTGCTCGAGCAGGAAGCGCTCACGCCGGAAACGCTGCTCGACGCGGTGAACGACCTTTACGACAGGCGGCTTTCCTTCATCGCCACGATGAGTGCGGAGCCCCTTGCGGACGGCACGGATGAGGTGCTCGCGGTGATCCGCGACGCGATGAAGAAGGGGAAATAGCGGCCGGGCGGGGGAGGGCAATCCTCAGTCATGGCTTGCGCCATGACAGCTCCTTTTAAAAAGGAGCCTTTTGGCCGGTGCGCTGCCCTGCGCCATCTGAATACGGAACCTGTTGGAGCGCACCACCCCCAAATGCCCCCTTTTTGAAAGGGGGTGGCAGCGCGTAAGCGCTGACGGAGGATTGCCGTATCAGAAGCCGCCCCGGAAAGTAAGCCAGTAGGATTGCCGAATCAGAACACCCCCCCCATTTACAGCCATATGGCAAGATCAGGAAGGAGAAACCATGCGGGAACTTACAAAGGAGCAGGTACGGCAGCGCCTTGCCGCGCCCAACGGTTCGGAAGCGCTGCTTGCGGAGGCGGAGGCTGCGTTTGGCGCGGCGTGGGCGCTGTTTGCGGAGGAAGGAAACGCCGCTGCCTGCGCGTTCCTCTGCCGCTGCGCGAAGCGGCAGGCCTATGCGGCGCGCATCGGCGCGCTGCTGGGGGAGGACCGCATGGCGCTCTATGCGGCGCTGCGCGCAGACGCGCCGAAGCTGCGGAAAAACGCGGCGCGCCTCGCCGGCGCGCTGGCGGATGCGCAGGATGTGCCGGCGCTGCTTGCGGCGCTTGCGGCGGAGGGGCAGCGCTTCGTGCGGCCATCGCTCCTGCTGGCGCTCGGCGCTTGTGGCGGGGAGGAAGCGCGGGAAGCGCTCGCGGCTTATGTGGTCGCCCCGGCGGCGGACGCGGGGGAGGAACGCCACGCGCGCGAGGAAGCGGAGGCGCTCGCCACGGCGCGGAAGCGCTTCCTGCGCCTGCAAAAGCATGCGTTTACCGGCCTGCCGAAGCCATATCTGTTAGAACTCCGCACACCGGACAAGCTGGAAGGCTCGCTTCTCTACGAGCTTACGCAGCAGGGCATTGCCCCGCGCGCGGCGGAGCCGGGCGCGGTTCTCCTGGAAGCGCAGGCGCTTGCGCCGCTGTTCGCCTGCCGCAGCTTTTCCGAGCTGCTGTTCCCGGCCGCGCGGAAATCCTCCGCTGCGCCGGAGTGGATCGCCCGGCATGCGGGTGCGTTCCTCAAGGAACTCCTGCCCGCAGCCCATGCGGGTGAGCCGCCCTTTGGTTACCGCATCGAGGTGCGGGGGGAGAACGCGGACCGCGCAGCGCTTGCAAAGGCCGTTGCCGCGAAGCTGGATGGTCCGCTGCTCGTAAACGCGCCCGGGGATTACGAGGTGGAGCTTCGCATCGAGCTTAGGCGCAACGGCAGCGCGGATCTGTTCGTGAAGCTGTACACCATTCCGGACAGCCGCTTTGCCTACCGCGTAGGCGCGCTGCCCGCGTCCATCCACCCGGCGACAGCCGCCGCGGTGCTGCGCTATGCACGGGCATATTTAAAGGAAGGCGCACGCGTGCTCGATCCCTGCTGCGGCAGCGGCACGCTTTTGATCGAACGTGGGAAGTTCACGGAGACTGGCTCCCTTACAGGCGTGGACATCGCGCACAAGGCAGTCGCCATCGCCCGCGAAAACGCGGCGGCCGCCGCTTCCCCGGCAAAGTTCATCTGCAACGATTGCCTGCGCTTTGAAGCGAAGCGCAAGTATGACGAGGTAATCGCAAACCTCCCGTTCGGCAACCGGGTAGGCACGCATAAGAACAACGAGCGCCTCTATGCCGCCATGCTGGACAAGCTGCCCGAATGGCTCGTGCCGGGCGGCGTTGCGCTGCTATACACGATGGAGTTTACGCTCCTCAAGAAGCTCGTGCGCGAACGGCCGCACCTCACGCTCATCACCGAAACGCGCACGGAGGCGGGTGGCCTGCTGCCGGGCGTGTTCCTGCTGCGGTCGGAGTGAGGGCTTCTGCCATAACGGCAGAGAATTTGAATTAATATTAAAATAAGCCATTTGAATTATAGAAAATATATTGAGGTTCTCCGGCGTGCAGTGTTATAATATCGCTGATATTGCCGAAATAAAGGGCGGCGCATTGCGCCGCTTGGATAGAAAGGGTTGTTGTAGGAATATGCCAAAGTTCATCCCAGCGAAAGAGGTAATCGCCCGCATCCCGCAGGGCGCAACGCTGATGGTCGGCGGCTTTATGGGGTGCGGGAATCCGCACAAGGTCATATCCGCGCTTGCGGAAAGCGGGAAGGGGGAGTTTACCCTGATCTGCAACGACGGTGCGCTCTTCAATGGGCCGGATGGCAGCGAATGCTACGGCGTGGCGAAGTTGATCCGCAACCATCAGGTGAAGCGGCTCATCGCAAGCCATGTGGGCCTCAACCCGGAGGTTGGCCGTCAGAGGAACGCAGGCATGCTCCAGGTGGATTTGCTGCCCCAGGGTTCCTTTGTGGAGATGATCCGCGCGGGCGGTTCCGGCCTCGGCGGCGTGCTGACGCCCACAGGCGTGGGCACCGAGGTGGAGGATTCCCCGTTCGTCCATTCCAAGGTGGAGGTGGACGGAAAGCAGTTCCTGCTGATGCGCCCGCTGCGTGCAGATATAGCCCTCGTCTCCGGGTATTACATCGACCGTAAGGGAAACATCTGGTATCGCGGCACGACGCGCAACTTCAACCAGGTGATGGCTCTCGCTGCGGACACCGTCATCGCGGAGGCGGATTATATCGTTGACTGCGGGCAGATCGCGCCGGAAAACGTTGTCACGCCCGGCATTCTTGTGGATTATGTTGTGGATGGGGGAAGGATGAAATGAACCGGGAGGATGTAAGGTCGTTTATCGCAAAGCGCGCGGCGCGGGAACTGCATGACGGCGACGTCGTGAACCTTGGTATCGGTGTTCCTTCGCTGATCTCCGCCTACCTGCCGGACGACCTGCGCGTCGTCTTCCACGCGGAGGACGGCATCGTGGACGAAGGCCCCTGGCCGGATCCCACCAATACGGAGCCGGGTTACATCATCGACGCGAGCGGCAGGCCGACGAGCGCGCTCCCCGGCGGCTCGTATATCGACTCGTCGCTCTCCTTTGCGCTCATGCGCGGCGGGCATATCGACTGCACCGTCCTTGGTGCGCTGCAGGTGGACGCGGAAGGCAGCATCGCCAACTGGGTCATCCCCGGCAAGCTCCTGCCTGGCATGGGCGGGGCGATGGATCTCGTAGTCGGCGCAAAACGCGTGATCGTGGCAATGGAGCACACGGTCAAAGGCACGCCGAAGATCATGAAAAAATGCACGCTCCCGCTGACTGCGGTTGGCTGCGTGAACTTGATCGTAACGGAGCTGTGCGTGCTCGAAGTTACCCCGGCGGGCCTCCTGATGACGGAGATCAACCCGGAATTCACCGTCGCCGAAGTGCAGGCGAGGACGGAGGCGGAGCTAATCATCTCCCCAAAGCTGAAGCCGATGGTTTAAGCAAAAAGAAAATGGGGCTTGTTGCGCAAGCGGATGTTTCACATGAAACATTCGCTTTTTCTTTATTTGTCTGCTATACTGGGAGCAACATAAAGAATCTCTCTGAAAAAACTAGTCATATTTCGATGCGGAGGGGTGCGAGATGAAGCAAAGCACAAAAGAGATTTTGAAAGGCATAGCGGAAATTATTCTAGCCCTGATCGTATACGCGGGAATTCTATATGCGGGGAAAAGACTGGAGCCGCCATGGCCCAGCATTGTGTCACTTGCAGGGCTTGTTTTGCTATTCGGCGTTCCAGCCATTCTACAAAAAAGGAAAAAGCGCACCGAACTGGAACCGGAAGCAGAGGAGAACTTCAACGAATCGGAAGAAGCTGATGCTGTGCCGCAGTTTCTTCTTATGCACCATATTCTTTCCGGCGCCTTATACCAGATGGTACGGCAGAAAGACGGATATGCTTTCATTAAAGTTGGCAACGAGTTCGCCGGCCTGCGCGAGGAAGCGCTGGCTGAAACGCCGGTTTTGACAGAAACGCTTGCCGGGCTGCGAATGAAGCATTTCCGATTGCAGGATTCGGAAATCAGCACCTGTGAGATTCGGCTGCGCCACAGCATTGGTTCCCAATTTCCAAATTGCGGTACAGTGTGCCTCTACATAAGCTCTGGGAAGAAGAAAAAGTATGTTGTGTTGGGCGCGCTGCCTAAGGAGGCTCTCGTGGCGTTCTTTAGGCCAGTACAGGAGCGCATTGTATGGCTTGAACCGGGACGCCGCTGGGAGAAAGCGCGCGAAAAGGACCGCGCATTTGCTACATGGCGCGTGGAAGGGCAGAAAGCGGAGTTGTACAGGAAGCTTAAAATAGTCGGGACGGCGCTCAACGTTGTCTCCGCCATCATTGCGCTGTGCTTCCTGCTTATCGCCCAACCGTATTTGCTGTGGTCTGCGCTAACGGTACTCTGCTTTTTTCTGGCGGTTGCGCTGCAAATCATATTTCCCGCTTATTTTTCCCTGGTCTGGACGGAAAAAGAAAGCCTCGCGAAAACTGGAACAAGGTGTATTACGCTCACTGAAACGTTGCTGTTTAGCGGATCGGGTGCATTGATCCGCGCAATGCTGGATTTCAACTATGTATCGTTTGTGCAGCTTGGCATTGCGCTGCTGATATTTGTATGTGCCCTGATGGCGCTTTTGCTTGCGTTCTGCAAAGAACTGCGCATACGTGTTGGAAATGCGGTGACCGTGTTTTTTCTTCTTTTGTTGCTGAGCGGGGGGATTCCCGCCCAGTTAAACTATCTGTTGGATTTTGCGGAACCACGGCTTGAGACGGTCATCGTCGTCAGCAAGGAAGTGTATAAACGGTCGAAGGGCCCAGATGAATACCGCTGCATGATCCTGACCGGAGAAAGGGAGAAGGTAATGCTGGCCGTTGACATCGAAACGTATTCTGCACTTTCACCGGGATGCGCCGCGTCGTTTGCCACCTATCGTGGCGGACTTGGCATAGGGTATCGTGAACTGTACGAGATGGAATAAGGCGTCCCACATCAAAAGGAATCCCAGCGGATGTTTCACATGAAACATCCCTCTTTTTTTCCATCCATTCGTTGTGTTCGCCGCACGCATATATTATAATGAGGGTCAGGACAAGCCGCGCGCCGCGCGAATTCGCGCGAACCATGTGGTTTTGGCGCGCTTTTTGAGATTTGGAACGGCAAAGGAGCAAGCAATGGGCAAGATCATCGCGGTCGCAAACCAGAAGGGCGGCGTCGGCAAGACGACCACCTCCGTGAACCTTTCCGCCTGCGTGGCGGAGCGGGGAAAACGGGTATTGTGCATCGACATCGATCCGCAGGGCAACTGCACGAGCGGCGTGGGCGTGGATAAGGAAGCGCCGGAGTACAGCATTTACGATGTGCTCATCAACGGCGTGCCTGCGCGCGAGGCGGCGGTGCCCGCAGCCGTGGAGAGCCTGTTCGTGATCCCGGCGCGCAAGGAGCTTTCCGGCGCGGAGGTGGAGCTTGTGAACACGATGGCGCGGGAAACCGTGCTCAAACGTGCGCTTGCAGGCGTGTGCGGAGAATATGATTACATCTTCATCGACTGCCCGCCGTCTCTCGGGCTTTTGACGATCAACGCGCTCACGGCGGCGGATACGCTGCTCGCGCCCATCCAGTGCGAATATTACGCGCTCGAAGGGCTTTCGGACCTCATGAACACCGTGAAACTTGTCCGTGCGCACCTGAATCCCCGGCTTGACGTGGAAGGCGTGGTGCTCACCATGTTCGATGCGCGCACGAACCTTTCTGAACAGGTAGTACATGAGGTGAAGAAATTTTTCAAGAACAAGGTATATAATACCATCATCCCGCGTTCGGTGCGCCTGGGCGAGGCGCCGAGCTTCGGCTTGCCCATCAACAAGTACGACCCAAAGAGCGTAGGCGCGAAGGCGTACGCCGCGCTGGCGAACGAACTGATCGCGAAGGACGAAGGGAAGGGGAAGGAATAACATGGCGATGAAAAAGGGCCTTGGGCGCGGGCTGGACGCGCTCCTTGGGGATTATACGGCCGCGCCGCCGGAGGGTGTGCGGCAGACGGACGTTTACCTGATCGACACCAACGCGGATCAGCCGCGCAAAACCTTCGATGAAGACAAGCTCCGCGAGCTTGCGGACAGCATCGCGCGGCACGGCATGGTGCAGCCAATCATCGTGCGGCAAAACGGGGAGCGTTATGTGATCGTCGCGGGCGAGCGGCGCTTCCGCGCGGCGCGCATGGCGGGGCTGACGCAGGTGCCGGTGATCGTCAAGGCGCTCGATGATGCGCAGGTGATGGAGGTCGCGCTCATCGAGAACCTCCAGCGCGAGAACCTGAACCCGATCGAGGAGGCGGCGGCGATCCGCTTCCTGATGGAGCAGCACGACCTGACGCAGGAGGAGGTGGCCAAGCGCCTGGCGAAGAGCCGCCCGGCCATCGCCAATTCGCTGCGCCTTTTGAACCTCAGCGAGGATGTGCAGAACTATGTGCGGGAGGGCAAGGTTTCCGCGGGCGCGGCGCGCGCCCTTGTTTCCGTGAAGGACCCGGGGAAACAGCGGGTGCTGGCGCAGGAGGTTGCGACGCACGGCCTTTCGGTGCGCGAGGTGGAGCGCCGCGCGCATGCTGCCAACCATGAGGAAGAATTTAAGCGAATGAAGGCCGAGCAGAAGGCGGAGGCCGCGCGCGGGCGCATTTCGAACGACCTATACGCCGCGCAGGAGCAGCTCCGGGAGCGCCTTGGCACGCGTGTGAGCATCAGCGGTACGGAGGAGCAGGGGAAGCTCGTGATTGAGTACTATTCCAGGGATGCGCTTGAAGGGCTGTATGAGCTTTTGATGCGCCAGAGCTGAACTCAGAAAATTAAAGAAATTCATTGGAAATATTTACAAATTCGCAACCAATCCGCCTCCGGAATCGTCTATACTGAAGATAGGACATGCTTATCTCAGAGACGGACGGAGGTATTCCTTTATTATGAAAAAATGGGGGAACTTTTTCATAACGGCAGCCTTGCTTGCGGCGCTGCTTTGCGCATGCGGAGCAGGCGAAAGGCTTTTCTGCACGGTCACAGAGGTTTACGACAACGCTGTCATGGCTGTCTGCACGGAAGATGCCGGCACGATAGGGGAAGGGCAAAAGGTCTACATCTCCTGTGAATCCATGCCGGAACTCGCGCCGGGCGATGCGATCCTTGTTACCTACCGGGGCGAGGTCTTGCTTTCCGAGCCTGCGCAGATCGTCGCAAGCAAGGTGGAAATACAGGATGCGCAGTAATCAATCGCTGCTTTCCGGGAAGTGGACGCGGAATAGTTCGGCGCTTGCGGCGCGCAGCGCGTCCATATAAGCGTCGTAACGGGCGAGCAGGGCGCAGGCTTCCGAGGTGAGGCGCGCGCCGCCTCCATGCTTGCCGCCCGTGGCGGAATCGAGCAGGGCGAAGCCGAGCGCGGCTTCGCTTTCTTTTGTGATGCGCCAGGCCTTGGAATAGGCCATGCCCATTTCCGCGGCGGCCGCGCGCAGCGAATGCAGCGCGTCCACGTGACGCAGCAATGCGGCAATGCCGGGGCCGAAAGCCTTTGTTTCGCCCGCGAAGATGCGGATGGCGAGGACGGGGCGGAGCTTTGGGTTTTCCATAGCGGGGACTCCTTTTGCGGTTCTTTCCTGCATTATAGCATAAATCGGGGAAACCATGTGGAATTTCCCGGGAAATATATCGCGCGCCATGGATTTGCCGCCTATGGTCAGCGCTCAGATGGAAGGGCTCGTTTTGAAAGGAGCTGCCGCCGCAGGCGATTGAGGATTGTCTTATCATCGCGAACGAAGGATACATATCACAGGGGAGGGGGGGCGAGGCCGTCGCTATTTACAGCAATCCCCCGTCAGCGCTAGCGCTGCCACCCCCTTTCAAAAAGGGGGCGGGCGTCATGAATTCCAGCGGTTTTCGTATTCGGACAACGTTTGAAAGCGCATTAACCCAAAGGCTCCTTTGGCAAAGGGACGGAAGATTGCTTCCCATCGCAAACAGCCCCGGGCCAAGTCGCTCCACGCAAAAGGCGGCCCTGTGGCCGCCTTTTGCGGATGCTTGTGCTAGCCCACCCGCTGGATGTCCGCGCCGAGCGCGCGCAGCTTTTGTTCGAAAAATTCATAGCCCCGGTCGATGTACTCGATGTTATGGACGCTGCTTTGGCCTTCCGCCGAAAGCGCCGCGACGATGAGCGCCGCGCCTGCGCGCAGATCCGTTGCAAACAGAGGCGCGCCGGAGAGCTGCTCTACGCCCTCGATCATGGCTGTGCGCGCATTGAGCGTAATGTTTGCGCCCATGCGCTGCAATTCCGCCACGTGGTTGAAGCGGTCCTCGAAGATGTTTTCCACAATGAAGCTGTTGCCCTGTGCTGTGGAAAGATAGGCCATCATGGGCTGCTGGAGATCCGTCGGGAAGCCGGGGTAGGGGAGCGTCTTGATGTTGACCGCCCGCGCACGGCCCGTGTTGCTGACGCGGATGAAGAATTCGCGCCCGTCGTCCCCTTCGATAACCTGCGCGCCGCTTTCCATCAGCTTGGCGGAAATGGCTTCGAGGTGGGTGGGGATGACGTTGTTGATGACCACGTCCCCGTGGGTGGCGGCGGCGGCGATCATAAACGTACCCGCCTCGATCTGGTCCGGGATGATCGCGTACGTGCAGCCGTGCAGCTTCCTGCCGCCGATGATGCGGATCACGTCCGTGCCTGCGCCCTTGACGGACGCGCCCATCATGTTGAGAAAATTCGCTACGTCCACCACATGCGGCTCCTTCGCCGCATTGGAAATGATCGTTTGGCCCTGCGCGCCCGCCGCGGCGAGCATGATGTTGATCGTTGCGCCAACGCTGACTACGTCGAGGTAGATCTCCGCGCCCACGAGCTTTTCCGCGTGGGCCTTGACGACGCCGCGCTCGATGACCACATTCGCCCCGAGCGCACGCATACCTTTGATGTGCTGATCGATGGGCCGCTGGCCGATGGAGCAGCCGCCCGGCAGCGCGATTTCCGCATGGCCGTACCGGCCGAGCATTGCGCCTAAAAGGTAATACGAAGCGCGTAGGCGGCTCACCATGTCGAACGTTACGGTATGCGTGTTGATCCCCCTGGGGTCAACGCGCATTGCGCCATCCGGCGTGAAGTCCACGTCCGCGCCCATATGCTGGAGAATCTGCTCCAGAATGCGAACATCCTCGATCTGCGGCAGGTTTTCCACCACGCAGCTTTCTCCCGCCAAAATAACCGCCGGGATGATCGCTACTGCGGCGTTTTTCGCGCCGCTGATGGTCACGCTTCCTTCCAGCCTGTGCCCGCCGTTTATCACATAATGCGCCATAGGTTCTCCTTCAACGTTGTTTTTGGGGCTTTATCAATGCTTGCAGCCTGTGCAGCCCGCACAGCTTCCGCTGCAGCCGCTTTGCCCCGCGCGCACGCACTTGCCCTCGTAAGCGCGTTCAGTCCTGCCGCCGCACGCCGGGCACTTCACCTGATCCAGCGCGGCGAGGGAAACCAACTCGTCGAATACCTTGCCGCAAGCCTTGCAGCGGAACTTCAAAAGCGCCATGCTTTCATCCTCTTTTCCTTACAGATGTCAATGCCAACCTTTATTGTATCATTCCACGCGCGTCCCGGCAACCCGGCAAAGGGCGTGTCAATCGAGGTAATAGCGCGGATTATAGGCGATTCCGTCGATCCTAAGCTCAAAGTGCAGGTGCGGCGCGTCGCAGTTGCCGCTGCTGCCGAGCGTGCCGATCGTATCCCCCTGGGCGACCACATCCCCGATGGCCACGGCGGCCGAGCCAAGGTGCGCATAACGCGTCACGAATCCGTCCCCATGGTCGAGCTCTACCATGAGGCCATAACCGCCGCGCTCGATCGCGCTTACGACCACGCCGCCGCAGGAAGCGAGCACGGCGTCGCCCTCTTTGCCGCTGTAATCGAGCCCGAGATGCAGCACGCCGGCGCGCTGGCCGTAATTGGATTCGATGCGCCCGCGCTCCGTCGGGTGCTGGAACGCAAGCTCGCCGGCATCCTTCCCACGTTCGCCCTCCCGCTTGCCCGGCTCCGCGTCATGGTCCACCTTCTGGGTGCCCACGCGCACGAGCGCGTCCACAGGTTCCAGAGCGGTGATGGTCACGGTCTCGGCTTTGCCCTGTTCCACGCCGTTCAAAAACGTGCGCGTGGTCACGGTGCGCGTCTCGCCGTTCGCGCCGTAGCGCAGGATGATGCGCGTGCCCAAGAGAAGCGTTTCGTCTTCCTTGAGCACGCTTTCGTGCGGCGTATAGGATACGATCTCCTCCGTGAGCGTGGAATGCACCGCGAGCGGCGTTTCCGGCCCAGTCAGCAGGGCGAGGAGCGCGTCCACCGTGATGTCCTCCGCCTCCGGATACGCGGCAGCGGGTTCAAAGGAGATCTCGTTTTCAATGGTCGTCTCAAGCGTGCCGCCGCCGAGGATCTGCAGCTCGAACCAGGCAAGCGCTTCCTGCTCCGCGGCTTCCGCAGCTTCCCGGCTCGCAAGCACGCCAAGCGGCACGCCGTCCACGACGAACGCCGTGCGCTCAAATTCCACCGCCTGTGCGCCGGGCGCAGCGGTCTCCTGCGGCGGGGTCTCCGCCGCAACGGCGGCGGGCGTGGGCGAGGGCGTTGGGGCGGGCGCTTCCCCCTGCGCCATGGCGTGTACCATCCGCGCGGGCCATGTGGGCAGGCCGCGCGTCACAACAGAAACCGCGCCTGCGCCTACAAGCAGCAACGCAAGCGCGAGCGAAACATAGCCGAGCGGCCCAAGGCAACGTCTGGGCTTTTGCGTGTCCGGCTCCCCGTATTCAAATCCATCCCGTTCGGGTTCATGCTCTTTCATGCCGACATTATACCAAAACATTCGCCATGGCGCAAACAGGCCACAATCTGTTCACAGACTGTAGCTCAGCTTGTCGAAAAAGTCTCTCCGAGATTGTCAAGGGCCGCAGCCCTTGACTTTTGATCGCGAGCAGCGACCTGTGCGGTGCGAGCGAAAAGCCTTGCGCCGCAAGGCTTTCTTTACACGGAGCGCTGGCCGCGCCATCGGCGCAAGCGCGACGTGAATCCCTCGATTAAGTGGCAGATGCCACTTGATCGACAGCCTGGGCTACAATCTGTTCACAGACTGCCGCAACCCCGCAGCGGTTGACATTTGCGCCCGCCGCGTCCACAATAATAGCAATAGCACAACTCTTTCTATAATTTGTAATTTGGAGGAACGCGCTGATGCAATATCCTTCCCTTCGCCAGATGATCGGCCAGATGCTCCTTGCGGGCTTCCCCGGAACGGCTATGCCGGACGCGCAGGCTATACGCCTGATGGAAGAATACTCCGTGGGAAATTTTATCCTGTTTGCACGCAACGTCGGCCCGGCCGCGGAAACGGCGCGCCTGTGCGGGGCGCTTTCCCGGGCGGCCTATGAAAAAACCGGCTTTGCGCCGTTCCTCGCTGTGGATCAGGAAGGGGGGACGGTGCTGCGCGCGCACGAGGGCGCGCTTGCGTTCCCCGGCGCGATGGCGCTTGCGGCCGCCTCCCATGCCGCTGCGGGCGGGGATGTTTCCCTCATCCGGGAGGTGGGGCGGCGCTGCGGCAAAGCGCTGCGCACGCTCGGCATGAACGTGAACTTTGCGCCGGTACTCGATGTGAACAGCGAGCCGCGGAACCCTGTCATCGGCGTGCGCGCCTATGGCGATACCCCGGAAACCGTGACGGCCTGCGGCCTTGCGATGGCGGAAGGCCTCCGCGCGGGCGGTGTGCTCCCGGTGTTCAAGCACTTCCCCGGGCATGGCAATGTCGCCGTGGATTCCCACATCGGCCTGCCGGTGAACGACGCGCCGCGCGCCGCGCTGGAGCGCGCCGAATGGCCGCCGTTCCGCGCTTGCGTCGCCCGCTTGGGCGCGGATGCAGGCGTGATGACGGCGCATCTGGTCTGCCGCGCGCTGGAGGGGGAGGCGGACGTGCCGGGTACGCTCTCGCCGCGCGCTGTGAACGGGCTGCTCCGGAAAACCTTCGGGTTTTCCGGCCTCGTGTTTACGGATTGCATGGAGATGGGTGCTCTCGCCGCGCTATGCGAGCCGGGTGAAGCCGCCGTCCGCGCCGTGGAGGCCGGATGTGACGTGCTGACCGCCTCCCATACGTTCGAGGCCATCGCGCAGGCGGCGGAAGCGGTGCTTCGCGCAGTGGAAAGCGGCCGCATCCCACGCGCGCGCATTGAGGCGTCCTTCCAGCGCATCCTGGCGGCAAAGGAAAAACTGGGGCTCCTCGCACCGCAGCAAACGGACCCGGACGCGGCGCAAGCCTGCGCAGAAGATGCGGAAACCGCATTGTTCCACGTGAAACTTGCCGAAAAAAGCGTCACCCTGCTTTCCGGTGCGCCCGATCCCGCGCTGGCCCGCATGGGTGCGCGGGTGCGCATCCTAGCCCCGGAGGCCTATGCGCGCACGGGCGTGGAGCAGGACGCGCCGCGCGTCAACCTCGCCAAAATGGCAGGGGAGCGCTTCGGCTGGTATGCGCAGACCGTCTCCGAAGCGGCGCACGAGCCTGCACCGGGCAGATTTGCGGCAAACGTGCTCTGCCTGCGGGATGCGCGCTTTTCCGCCTGGCAGCAGGCGCTTTTGCAGCGCCTTGCGGAGGAGGAGGCTCCGCTCGTCGTGGTTTTGCTCGGCGGACCGTACGACGCTTCGCTCATCCACGGTGCGCAGGCGGTGATCGCCGCATATGAATACACCCGTCTTTCGGCGGGCGCGGTGCTTGCGGCGCTTGCGTCGGGCACGTTCCCCGGGGCATGCCCGGTGCAGCTCGGATGAGATCTGCCGGAGGGTTGCAGCAGGCTATCCTGTTTCCAATTTAAATTTAGGACCGGTTTTCAGATTCCGGTTCCTCTTGGGTTATAATGTTCAGATGCCCAATAGCTGATGATGGATACATTATATTTTGCGAAAAAGTTGCTTGATACGGCAATCCCCCGTCAGCGCTAGCGCACTGCCACCCCCTTTCAAAAAGGGGGCGTTTGGGAGTGGTGAACTCCAACGGATTTCGTATTCGGATGACATTCGAAAGCGCATCACCCAAAAGGCTCCTTTGGCAAAGGAGCTGTCCGCGAAGCGGACTGAGGATTGCCCTTATTCGCGCGGCCTTTGCGAACTGTGGAACAGTCATGGCGTAAGCCATGACTGAGGATTGCCGTATTTCCGCAGCCGATATTATACACCGCGGGCGCGGCATGCTTTCCGGAGCGCCGCTGGGGTAAGGCTGCATGCCTATCTATTCCCGCAAATCGTTAATTTTCAGTTCGGCAGATCGTTTTCCCTTCAAGCCTTGCAAGGCAGCTCCCTTCCGGGAAATGCAGCTCGAGCCGCACCGCGGTGAGCGCAAGCGCGTCCGCGCGCATCGCTCGGTTTGCGGCGCGGTCGCCGTAATGGTCATCCCCAAGGAGCGGGTAGCCCAGGTGCGCCATGTGCGCGCGGATCTGGTGCGTGCGCCCGGTGAGCAGCTCGATCTCGCATTCGGCGGAGTTTCCGTCCTCCGAAAGCACGCGGTAATGCGTCAGGATCTCCTTTGCGCCGGGGCGGGGTGCGTCGAGCACCTCCACATGCGCGCGCGCGGCGTCCTTTACGAGCCAGGCGCGGGCCGTCGCTTCCCGTGGGGCGGGCACGCCCAGAACGGTACAACGGTAAAACTTGCGGATGGAGCGGGTGCGGATCGCGCCGGAAAGCGCCGCCTCCGCCTGCGCGTTGCGGGCGAAGAGCACGAGCCCCGCCGTCGCCACATCCAGCCGGTGTACGGGGCGCACGTCGCCGTAGACGGCGGAAAGCCGTTCCTCCAGCGTGTTTGCCCCGCCGTCCGCCTTTGCGACGGCCATGCCGCGCGGCTTATCCGCGACGAGGATGTCCGCATCCGCATAGACCACGCGCACGCCGCCCGCAAGCCCGGCGAGCGCTGCCGCAAACGGCGTCCACGCGCCGCCCCGGGGCAGGCAGGTGAAGGTCATGCGTTCCTTTTTTGTCGGATGCTCCAGCGTGAGGGAGTATGCCCAAAGCGCGATCTGCTGGCCGGGCTTTGCGGCGGGATTATAGCGCTGGTCGCCCCAGATGGGCGTTTGGTCTCCGGCAAGCTGCACGCGGATCTGGTGATGCCGCCCGGTGTAAAGGTCAAGGTCGAGCAGGGAGAGCCCATCCGCCTGCGCGGCCAGGCGGTAGGCAAGGGAAGCGGGCTTTGCGCCCGGCGCGCCCGGCGCGCAAAGGCGCGCGTCGCCGGTTTTTTCGTCCCTGGCGATCCAGCCTTCCAGCTTCGCCTTCGCACGGGGCTCACCGGAGACGAGCGCGCAATAGCGCTTTTCCACGCCCCGGTGGCCCGCGAACGCTGCGCTGAGCCGCGCCGCCGCCTTTGAGGTGCGCGCGAACGCCAGCACGCCGCCAACGGGCCGGTCGAGCCGGTGCACGAGGCCGAGATAGACCTCGCCGGGCTTGTTGTATTTTTCCTTGACGTAGGCTTTCGCAAGCGTGAGCAAGTCCATATCCCCGGAGGAATCGGCCTGCACGGGGATGTTCACGGGCTTTTCCACCACAAGCAGGTGGTTGTCTTCATACAGTACGTTCAATACGTCCATGCGTTCCTGACCGCTCCGGCGGTTTTGCATCATTGGGTAGCAAATGTGGGGTTTGGTGCAAAAGGGGAGGAGGCAATCCTCTGCCGGCACTTACACCGCTAGAATTTTCATATATGATACCGTAGCGTTTTGTGCGCCTCGTCCCGGCGGGGGACTTCTTTTTCATGTTTTGCCAGTGCGGATTCGGCGCGTCCCCGTGCGGCAAACGCGGCATGCGCGCATTTTGGGTGGGGGCGCAAGGTTCTTCTCCACCCAAAAGGCTCCTTTTTGAAAGGAGCTGTCAGCGCGTGAGCGCTGACTGAGGATTGCCTTACCATCGCAGCCCTTCCAGACTGTCGCAATATCGGGCTGCGGATTCCCCTATTTAGCAGGCTTCCCAGCGCCCGCTTGCGCCGCAGGGCAGCACAAGCCCGCCGCGCGCTACGGGCAGCCCGACCTCGTCTGCCTCGATCCGGCCGTCGCGGCCCGCAAGCGCCACCTTGAGCACGCTTGTGAGCACGCTCGGCGCAAGGCCGGTAGTATAGGAGTTGATGAGGAAGAAGCGCGCCTCCGGGGAAAGCAGCTTCACGCATTCGGCGACGAGCGGGTAGAGGTCGTTTTCGATCTTCCACATCTCGCCGGAAGGCCCGCGGCCATAGCTGGGCGGGTCCATGAGAATGCCGTCATATTGGCGGCCGCGCCGCTGCTCGCGCAGCACGAATTTCATTGCGTCGTCCACGATGAAGCGCACGGGCGCGTCCGAGAGGCCGGAGGCAGCGAGGTTGTCCTTTGCCCAGGCGACCATGCCCTTCGCCGCGTCGACGTGTACGGCCTCCGCGCCCGCTGCGGCGAGCGCGCATGTCGCGCCGCCGGTATAGGCGAACAGGTTCAGCGCACGGAACGGGCGTTCCTTTGGGAACCCGGCCCGCTTCACAACGCCCTGCATCCAATCCCAATTCACAGCCTGCTCCGGGAAGAGCCCCGTGTGCTTAAAGCCCGTCGGCCGCACGATAAATGAAAGCGCGCCGTAGCGGATCGGCCAACTTTCGGGCAGCCTGCGCGCGTATTCCCAATGCCCGCCGCCGGTGGAGGAACGCAGGTAATGCGCGTCCACGTTGGGCGCATCCTGCCCCATGGGCCAGACGGCCTGCGGGTCGGGCCGCAGGAGCGTCACGCTGCCCCAGCGTTCCAGCTTGTTGCCGCCGCCCGCGTCCAGCACGGCGAAATCCTTCCATTGGTCGGCAAGGTACATAAGATGGTTCTCCTTTGTATTCGCGGATTCGTTTCTGATCGTTGGGGATGGCGCTTGCGGAGGTACGGCAATCCTCAGTCCGCTTCGCGGACGGCTCCTTGCAAAAGGAGCCTTTTGGGTGGTGCGCTCCCGAATGCCGTCCGAATACGAAAAAGCGTTGGAGTCTCCCACTCCCAAAAGCCCCCCTTTTTCCTTCGCCCTTTACACGCCTGGCATCATGCTAAGAAGGAAGTTCGAGCGGTAGAAAAAGTGCGCGAAGAAGGAACCGTTGATGAGGTCCGTCACGAATTCCAGCTTGCCAGCCAGGAACACGAGGCCGATCGGCAGCAGCATGAACAGCAGGAACAGCGCGAGGATGCCCCGAACGAGCCCAAGCCCGCCGCCGAGGATGCCGTCGCCCGCGCGCAGCTGCGGCAGCTTCCAGGCATAATCCACGCCGCCCATGATGAACGCGAGGATCACGCGCACGAGCGCGAACACCAGCAGGAACACGAGGATGTTGATGAATACGCACACGATCGTTTGGTTGAAATAGTCGCCGAGCGTCGTCACGCCTTGCCCTGCGAAGGCTTCGCTTGCGATGTTTTCGAGGATGCGCTTGCCCATGGGGTAGGGAATATCCGCGCTGGAGACGATGGTATTGATCTCCGCCGTGGAGAGCGCGGAGATGGACGTGCGCGCAAGCTCCGCGTCGTTGATGTATTCGCTGCCCTCGGTATAATAGAGCATCATGTTGAACAGCGTTTCGCTGCTCTTCACGGCGGAGGCCGCAAACGGGATGCAGATGATTCCGACAAGCCAGGAAACGATGTAGGAACCGATAGAGAGCAGCGTGGAAAGAAAGCCTTTGTATACGCCGCTGAGCAGGAAAGCGGCAAATATGGCGAGGATAGCGTAATCCAGCAGGTTCAAAGCACTCCTCCTTTCTTAGTGCGCATGGTAAGCCTTTGGGGGGAAATCGTGGAACGCGCGGCCTAGCGCAGCCGCATCACGCGCATCTGCGGGCCGCGGCGGAACAGGATGCGCGAGTCGGAAAGCTTGATCGCCTCGTCGCACGGGATCTCAAGCTCCGTCGTGCTTTGCAGGACGCCGCTCGCGTTGTAGGTGTAAACCTCTTTGGCCGTGACGGCCATGAAGCGCCCGCCGATGACGAAACAGGAATGCGTCCCTTCCGGCAGGGCGACGGTGCGTGTGACCGCGTCTGCAAGGTTCGCGTCTGCGGCGCTTATGAGCCGCACGGAGGAAGGCGCCTCCTCGCCGCGCGCGGCGAAGAGGAAGAGCGGCTTCGCGCCGCCGGAAGTGAAGTCCAGCGGGCGGTAGCCGTAAACGAGCAGGCGGTAGGCCTCGGAGGTGATCTCTTTGTCATAGCGCAGCAGGTGGTTCGTGCCGGCGACAAAGATGCTGTTCCCGGCGAAGAAAACGTCCTCCACCAGCTGGGATTGCAGCGTGATCACGCCGGACATCGAAGCGCCCGCGTCGCCGTAGGTATAGGTTGTGATCGTGGAAACCGGCGTCGAGCCGGACGTGGCGAGCGAGAGCGTCCAGAGCGTATCGCCGCTTGCCGCCGTGCCGAAGCCGCAATCGGTGAGCAGCGCGTCCCCGGATTCGATGGAATCCACAAGTGTGCCGCTTGCATTGTAGACGAGGATCGTGACGGCCTCCCCCGCATCCTGCCGCATCACGGCGATGTGCCGCGCGCCGCAGGCAACGGAGAGCACCTGCCCGCCCGCGTCGATCATCTCCGAGGCGCCCACGATGTGCACGGCAGCGCCGCCGTAGATGGCTGTGATGGAATCCGAGGAGACAAGCGTCACATCCGTGGTGCTCAGCTCCAGCGCGGAAGCCTTCTCCGGGTCGGCGAGGTCGTAATAACAAAGCCGGCTGCCGGAGATGTAGTAAAACCCGCTTCCGGTATACGCCCACTGGTCGTCCGCCGTGAAGGGGAGCTCGGAGAGCGTGCCGAAGGCATTGCCTTTCCGCACGAGCAGGTAAATCCCCGTGCCGGCCGCTGCGGCGACAACGAGCACGAGCAGGAGCAGCAGCAGCCGCTTCACCGTATAGCCTTTATTCTTCGCAACGAGCTTTCGTTTTTTGCGCATGGGAATGCCTTTCTTATCGCGCCGCGCCGGCGCTTTGGGCCGGGGGCGCAGGAATGGGGGCGAGCACGCGCAACGCGCCGGGCAGCGCCTCGAACGTCACGGGCGTGGCGGAGCCAAGCTCGCCGTCCAGGTTGAGCGTAAGGCCCGGTTCAGGCACGGCCGTCACCCGGCGGGCCTTGAAGTACACGATGTGCTTTGAGCCCAGGTGCTCGCCCTTGATGTAGCGGGGCAGAAGCCGCAAAAACGCGATGCGGCCTATGCCCTTGAGGATGCAGATGTCCAGCAGCCCGTCCGCCGGGTCGGCGAGCGGCGCGAGGTGCATGCCGCCTGCGAACTGCGTGCCGTTGCACGCGGAGAACAGCAGCGCCGTGGTGTCAAAGGATTCGCCGCCCTCCGGCTCCACACGCACCGGGATGGGCCTGAGGTGCAGCAGGGACTGCATGACGCCAAGCATATAGGGCAGCATGCCGTTGAAGCGCTTTTTGTATTTTTCCGTGTAGCGCACCACGTCCACGTCAAAGCCAAAACCCGAAACGTTTATGAAAAACGCATCGTTCGCCCGGGCCGCGTCCACCTGCCGGGGCGGGGCTTCGAGCAGTGCTGCGACCGCGCCGGCCGTATCCTTCGGGATTCCGAGCGCCTGGGAAAAATCGTTGCCCGTGCCGAACGGGAGTACGCCCATCGCCGCGTCCGTGTTCGCAAGCACGGATGCCACCTCATTCACGGTGCCGTCCCCACCTGCGGCTACGATGCAGCGCTCCCCGGCGGCAAGCGCCGCGCGGGCAAGCTCCTTCGCGTGCGCATGGTATTCCGTGTAGGCGAAAGCATAGTCCGCGCCCGCGGCGTCCAACAGCGCGCACGCGTGTTCGAATTCGCGCTTCCCGCGGCCGGAGCCGGAGACGGGGTTGACGATGCAGTAATACCGCGCCTGCATCGCTATTCACCAGCGGGCACGAGCATGGGGATCGCGCCGGGCAGCATGCGGAAGGTAACGGGGGTGGAGGAACCAAGCTCGCCGTCCATGTTCAGGATGCGGGGCGTATCGCAGGCAACGGTCAGCTCTGCCGTGCGGAAGTGATGCACGATCGGATGTCCCATGTGCGTACCCTTGATGAAGCGCGGCAGCAGGAACAGGAAACGCGGCAGGCTCAGGTTGCGGATGGCGATTACGTCGAACAGGCCGTCGTAAAGGTCGGCCGTGGGCAGGGCGTGCATGCCGCCGCCCATGTATTGGCCATTGCCGACCGTGACGAGTATGCTCGTGAAGGATTCCTCCTGCCCGTCGTGCGAAAGGGTGATCGTAAAGCGCTTGAGGTGGGAAAGCGAACTTACGATGCCGAGCAGATAGGGAAGCATGCCGTTGTAGCGCTCCTTGTAGCGCTCCGTGTTTTGCAGCACGTCCACATCAAAGCCGAAGCCGGAAACGTTCAGGAAAAAGCGGTCGTTGGCCATGCCTGCATCCATCGGGCGGATATGCCCGGCGAGCAGCGCGTCCACTGCGGCCTCCGGGTCATCCGGGAAGCCCGCGACGCGCGCAAGGTCGTTGCCCGTGCCGAACGGGAGCACGCCCATCACCACGCCCGTGTTCGCCAACACGGAAGCGACCTCGTTGACGGTGCCGTCCCCGCCGACGGCGACGACGCAGCGTTCGCCCGCCGCGAGGGCTGCTTCCGCAAGCGCGATCGCGTGGCGCGGGCGCTCGGTATAAACGGCTTCATAAGCCACGCCGCGTGCGCGCAGGATCGCCTCCACGCGGGCGAAATCGCGCCGGCCGCGGCCGGAGCCGGAGATGGGGTTCACGATAAAATACAGTCGATCCATATGCCTCCGCACCTCCCGCGCGCATGCGCGCGGGAGCAAACAAAATCATCCACTCTCAATAATAATCCAAATGGCGGAAAAAGTACAGACACGGCATGTAAATTTCCTGTGACCGGAGCGTGGGAAGGCTGTGCGCCGGGTTGCTTCGCACCGAAAAAAAAGGTATAATCAGGTTGCCCGCACCGGCGGGAATTTGCTGCGGCAATAGGTATAAGGAGAAACCAGTATGCATTTCACGAAGCTTCATGGCCTGGGGAACGATTTCGTCACCTTTGACAACCGCACAGGTGCGATCGCGGAAGAGAAGAAGAACGCGCTTGCGGCGCGGCTTTGCCACCGGCGCACGGGCGTTGGCGGGGACGGGCTGATCCTTGTGGAAAACTCGGAGACCTGCGATACGCGCATGCGCATCTTCAACAGCGACGGCAGCGAGGCTGAGATGTGCGGCAACGGCGTAAGATGCTTTGCCAAGTATGTGTACGATACCGGAATCGTGAAAAAAGAACGCTTCAGCGTGGAGACGCTCGCGGGCCCGATGCTCGCGGAACTCAAGGTGGAAAACGGCGTGTGCACGCACGTGCGCGTGAACATGGGCAAGCCTTTCTTCAACCGGGCGGACATCCCCGTCGTGGGCGAAGGCGAGTGCCAGCTCCAGTCGCTCACGGCGCTCGACCGCACCTTTACTTTCTCCACGATCCTGCTCGGCGTGCCGCACACGGTCATTTTTGTGGACGATGTGCTTGGGTTCGACTGGCAGAAATACGGCGCGGAGATCGAACGGATGACGGAGCTGTTCCCGCGCAAAACAAACGTGAACTTCGCTCAGGTGCTCGATGAAAGCAACGTGCTCGTGCGCACCTTCGAGCGCGGCTGCGGCCCGACGCTCGCCTGCGGCACGGGTTCTTCTTCCGTGGCGGTGTGCTGCGCCCGCGCCGGGAAGACCGGCCGCCGCGTAACGATCCACCTCGAGCTCGGCACGCTCGACATCGACTGGACGGAAGCCGGCGACGTGTTTATGACCGGCCCCGCGGAGCTTGCCTTTGAGGGCGACGTGGAGGTCTGAAACAACAATCCCCCGGCGGCGCTTGCGCCGCCGCCACCCCCTTTCAAAAAGGGGGCGTTTGGGAGTGGTGAACGCCAACGCTTTTTCGTATTCGGACGGCGCACGGAAGCATATCGACCAAAAGGCTCCTTTCTGAAAGGAGCTGTCAGCGCGTAGCGCTGACTGAGGATTGTCTTATCCTCGCGGCCTTTGCGAACTGCCGCGAGAAACGGCGCAAGCCGCAACTGAGGATTGTTCCCTGCCGCAGCGGCTAACCCGCTCGGCAGCGCATTCCCGTGGCGGCCGTTGTTATCAATTTATTTATGAAGGAGACGCACATGCACTACACGTTTTATCCGAGGGGCGTATGCTCCACCCAGATCGACCTTGATGTGGACGAAGCCGGCCGCGTGCATAACATCGCCTATACGGGCGGCTGCAACGGCAACCTGAAGGCGCTTTCTGCGCTCGCGGAAGGCCTGACGGTGGACGAGGTCGTCAAGCGGCTCGACGGAATCACCTGCGGCTACAAAGGAACCTCGTGCAGCGATCAGCTTGCCCGCAACCTGAAGGCGCTCCGGAAAGAGGCATAAGGATGGAGCCGGTTTCGCGGGAGGTGCTCGCGCGCTGGCAGACGCGCAAAACGAAGCGCCAGAAGCGCGCGTTTGAGGAATTCCTGCTTTCCGCCCTGCGGGATGCGGGCTATGCGGACGCGCGCGCGGAGGAGTGCGGCGCGCTCCTGAAAAGCCGCAACCTGATCGCGGGGGACCCCGGCAAGGCGAAGGTGATCTTCACCGCGCATTACGACACCTGCGCCGTGCTGCCCGTGCCGAATTATATCACGCCGATGAACCTCCCCGTGTGGATCTTCTATCAGCTTCTGCTCGTGCTCGGCATCTTCCTTGCGGCGACGGCGCTTGGCGCGCTCGTCTGGCTTTTGCCGCTCTCCGAGGATGCGCTTTTCCTTGCGTCCAAGCTTGTGTTTATGGGTTCGATGCTATTCATGTGCTTCTGGATGATCGCGGGGAAGGCGAGCGCGCACACCGCGAACGACAATACCTCCGGCGTGATCGCCCTCCTGGAGGCCGCACTGGCGCTGCCGGAGGAACGGCGCGCGGAGGTGGCGTTCGTCTGGTTTGACAACGAGGAAAGCGGGCTGTTCGGCTCGTCCGCATTCGCGGCAAAGCACAAAGCCGTTGCAAAGAACACGCTTCTCGTCAATTTCGATTGTGTTTCGGATGGGGACACCTTCCTCGTGGTGCTGCCGCACCGCATGAAGGACGAGCCGCTTGCGGACGTGCTGCGCGCGTGCTTCATGCCCCACGGCGGGAAGGAGGCCGTGTTCCCGACGGCGCGCAAGGCGTTCTACCCGTCCGATCAGCTGCACTTCAAGCGCGGCGTGGGCGTGGCGGCGCTCAAGCGCGGCAAGCTCGGGCTGTATCTCGACCGCATCCACACCAAGGACGATACCGTGTTCGACGAAGCGAACATCGCCTGCTGCGTAAACGGCATGCTCCGCCTTGCGGACCGGGTTCCAGGCTGTCGATAAAGCGGCAGATGCCACTTTATCGAGGTTTACACATCGCGCTTGCGCCGATGGCGCGGTCAGCGCTCCGTGTAGAGAAAGCCTTGCGTCGCAAGGCTTTTTGCTCGCACCGCACATCCCCCAGGGGACCTTCTCTTGCCGCTATGCGGCAATTCACCTTGGGTCGCTGCTCGCGATCAAAAGTCAAGGGCTGCGGCCCTTGACAATCCCGGAGAGCTTTTCGACAAGCTGAGCCTTCCACGCAAACGGAAGGCTGTTTCTTTCCAAATAATATCCCGCTTAAATTACCAGCGCAAGGCCGAGCAGCGCGGCAGCGAGCGCCGGGATGGAGACAGCCGCGCCATAGAGGAGAAAACGGCCGAAGCCGAGCTTCACGCCGTGGTTCTTGAGCATGCCCGTCCACATGATGCCCGCGAGTGCGCCGAGCGGCGTGAAAAACGCGCCGAGGTTAGAGCCGATCACAGAGGCGTACAGCGCGGCGGTGTGCGCCGTGCCGGAAAGGCCGGAGACGACCGAGGAGAACAGTACACTCATGGGGATGTTGTTGATGAGGTTTGCCGCGAGGAAGGAGGCCGAGCCGTAGGCGGCGACCGGGTGCGCACCGCCGAGGAACGCCCCGATGCTGCCGGTCAGGCCGTATTTGTCGAGCGCAAGCACCAGCACGAACATGGAGAGGATGAACGGGATGATCTCCCACGGCGCGGCGCGGAACGCATCGCCGAGCAGTGTGAGGCTGCGCCCGCGACGCAGGAGGTATGCGCCCGCAAGCAGGAACAGGCTACAAAAGAACGCGAAGCAGATCAGCCACATGGGCAGGTCCAGGTAGGAGGAACACACGAGCAGCATGATGCACAGTGCGAGGTGCACGACGCCAAGCCGCACGAGCACGGGATCCTGCGGCGCTTCCTCCGTGACCGAGTGGGAGAGGCCGCCACGCAGCTTCCCGTGGAATAACAGGCACAGCATGCCAAAGGAGGCAAGGCCGGCAAACAGCGTAGGCAGCAGCATTACGGCGCTATAGCCGAGGAAGGAGACATCCGCCGCCGTGGCGAGGTAGATGTTCGTTGGGTTGCCGATGATGAGCGCCATGCTCCATGTGTTTGCGGCGACAAATTCGCATACCAGATAGGGGATTGGATCGACCTTCGCGTCCCGGGCAAAGTAGCAGATGAACGGCGTGAACGTGAGCACGATGATGTCGTTGGAGGTGAACACCGTCAGCACTGAAACGAGCGCGTAGAGCAGCGTGAACAGGCGGAACTGGCTCGCGTTCTGCCGCTGCAGCACGGCGGTGGCCAGGTGGCGGAAAAAGCCCGCGCAATCCAAAAAGATAGAGATGAGCGTCATCGAAAGAAACAGCACGAGGATCTTGAGCGGGTTGATGCTGCTTGCCGCCGTGAGGCCGGAAAGCACTTCCTGCAAGGAAATCGCACCGCAGAGCAGCAAAATGGCCGCGCCGAGGAACGGAACGACCCAGAAAATGTTGACGGTATGCCCCTTGACCCGCACCGAGGGCTTCATGAGCACCACGGCGACGAGCGCCGCGCAGGTCATCGGGGAAACAGCAGCCACAAGATCCATAAGATTCGCCTCCCATGCAAAAAACGCACACGAGCGGTATTATAGCACTGTGCGCGGGCAGGTGCAATATCCTCGCGCCGGGTGAACCAACTCCTACTTGACTTTCCGCAGCGCTTCCGCTATAATCCATGCAGTATCAAAAACTAGGCGAAGAAGCGGAACAGTAAGGAACAAGCCTCCAAAGAGAGCCGCCGGGTGGTGCAAGGCGGCGGGGCGGGATCCCGAAGCTCGCCGCGGAGCCTCTGCCGCTGAATGGAGTAGGCGCGGCGCATCCCTGCGTTACGGGGTTCGAGTGGGCGCAATTTGCGCCAACGGGAGTGGTACCGCGGTCGTTCAGCCGTCTCTTGGGTTCAGGAGGCGGCTTTTCATTTGCACAAAAAAGTGAAGATAAGATAAATTGGAGGAGAGCAAGGTATGTCACAACGGTATGACCATGACGCTGTGGAGGCGAAATGGCAAAAGAAATGGGAGGAAGCGCGCTGCTTTGAGGCGAGCGGGGATCATTCCAAACCGAAATTCTATGGCCTCATTGAGTTTCCGTATCCTTCCGGCCAGGGCCTGCACGTAGGCCATCCCTTGAGCAACACGGCGATCGACATCATCTGCCGCAAGCGCCGCATGGAGGGCTACAACGTCCTCTTCCCGATGGGCTACGACGCGTTCGGCCTGCCCACGGAGAACTACGCCATCAAGACGGGCATCCACCCTGCGAAGGTCACGGAACAGAACATCGCGCGCTTCCGCAGCCAACTGAAGCGGCTCGGCTTCTCGTTTGACTGGTCGCGCGAGGTGAACACCACCGATCCCAACTACTATAAATGGACGCAATGGATTTTCCTCAAGCTCTTCGAGCACGGCCTTGCCTACAAGGCGGAGATCCCGATCAATTTCTGCACCTCCTGCAAGGTCGGCCTCGCCAACGAGGAGGTTGTGGATGGGCACTGCGAGCGCTGCGGCGGTGAAGTCGTGCAGAAGGTACGCAGCCAGTGGATGCTGCGCATCACAGCCTATGCCCAGCGCCTGATCGACGACCTTGACACCGTGGATTTCATCGAGCGCGTAAAAACGCAGCAGCGCAACTGGATTGGCAGGAGCGAGGGCGCGGAGGTCGATTTTATGCTCGCCGGCACGGAGGATACGCTGCGCGTGTTCACCACCCGCTGCGACACGCTCTTTGGCGCGACATATATGGTTCTGTCGCCGGAGCATCCGTATATCGACAAATACAAGGACCGCATCGAAAACTGGGCGGATGTGCAGGCTTACCGGGAAGCCGCCGCGCGCAAGAGCGATTTCGAACGCAGCGAGATGGCCAAGGACAAGACCGGCGTGCCGCTCCAGGGGCTCAACGCCGTCAACCCAGCCACAGGCAAGGAGATCCCCATTTGGATTTCCGATTACGTGCTCATGACCTATGGCACCGGCGCGATCATGGCCGTGCCTGCCCACGATACGCGCGACTATGCGTTCGCCAAGGTGTTCGGATTGCCGATCATCGAGGTCGTCGCGGGCGGAGACGTGGAAAAAGAGGCGTTTACCGATTGCGAAACCGGCAAGCTGGTCAATTCCAGCTTCCTGAACGGCCTGGAGGTCGAGGCGGCCAAGGAAAAGATGATCGCGTGGCTGGAGGAGCAGGGGATCGGGCAGCGCAAGGTGAACTATAAGCTGCGCGATTGGGTGTTCAGCCGCCAGCGGTATTGGGGCGAACCCATCCCGCTCGTACACTGCGAGAAATGCGGCTGGGTGCCGCTTCCGGAGAGCGAGCTGCCGCTCGTGCTGCCGGAGATCGACAATTATACCCCCTCGGACGACGGCTCCTCCGCCCTCGCGCGCGCGAAGGAATGGATCCACACCACCTGCCCTAAGTGCGGCGGCCCGGCTGAGCGTGAGACGGATACCATGCCCAACTGGGCGGGCTCCAGCTGGTATTTCCTGCGCTATTGCGACCCGCACAACGACAAGGAGTTCGCAAGCCGTGAGGCGCTTGACTACTGGATGCCTGTGGATTGGTACAACGGCGGCATGGAGCATACGACGCTACACGTGCTGTATTCCCGCTTCTGGCACAAGTTCCTATATGACATCGGCCTCGTGCCCACACCCGAACCGTATCAGAAGCGCACAAGCCATGGCATGATCCTTGGCGAAAACGGCGAGAAGATGTCCAAATCCCGCGGCAACGTCATCAACCCGGACGACATCGTGGCTGAGATGGGCGCGGATTCCTTCCGGCTGTATGAGATGTTCATGGGCGCGTTCGACCAGCCCAAGCCTTGGAGCACGACTTCCGCGCGGGGCTGCCGCCGCTTCCTTGACCGCGTATGGCGTTTGCAGGACATGCTTTCCGCCGAAACCGGCGTGCGGGATGACCTCAAGGCATCCCTGCATGGCATGATCAAGAAGGTCAGCGAGGATTACGAGGCGATGAAGTACAACACCGCCATCGCCGCCATGATGAGCTTTGTCAACGACGTATACGCCAAGGGCGATATTACCAAGGACGAGCTGCACACGCTGCTGACGCTTCTCAACCCCGTAGCGCCGCATATCACGGAGGAACTCAACGAGCTGCTCGGCTACGAAACGCCGCTGTATGCCTCCACATGGCCAAAGTGGGATGAATCTGCGCTCGTCGCCTCCACAATCGAACTCGGCGTGCAGGTGAACGGCAAGGTGCGCGCCCGCGTGACCGTGCCCGCCGGCCTTTCCAAGGAGGAAACCGAGGCGCAGGTGCTCGCGTCGCCGGAGGTGCTGCCCTGGATTGAGGGCAAAACCGTGCGCAAGGTGATCGTGGTGAAGAATATCGTGAACATTGTGGTTGCGTAAACAGGATAAAAAGCCCCCGCCGATAATGTTCACGGTTAATAAAGAAGCAAATACAGGTTTTCGGAAGCGGCTACCGATAATGAGCCGCAGAGAACAATCAAAGACACCCCCGCGATTCCGTGCAGCATAAATATAGCAAAACAGGCAGCACCCGTCAACGGTTTAAGATGAACAGCGCAAACGCGCCGCCGTTGACAAATGCAGCCTGTTTTTCTTTTCAGCAGACAAGACGAGCAAGCCCCTAAAAGTGCTTGCCCGCCCTAATCTTACCATGAACACAACAGATTCTATTTACTCATATTACGGAATCTCGACATATTCGGCACAAGCCTCCGCATAAAACGAATCTAGGGATTTTGTATCTATCGAATTTTCAGGATACTGCAACATCATGCTTACTTCATCGTTTCCCCAAAATACCGTATCCGGCGAACCAATATAATGATACATTTCGGGGAATTCGTTCCTTGTCAACCCCGTTACGATTTTTTCAGCATACTCATCAAGACCCAATTCCTGCTTTAGTGTTCCGAACGGAGTATTACGATAAGTGATAAGCATGTAGTAGTCTAATCGCCCCATCGCGTCCATGGCTGATTCCTTTGATGCCGCATCTTCTTCTAAAAGATACACAATACCTATGTCATGCTTGCCTACATTAACTTGGTACAGTATATAGCCTTGGGGCAATTTATTCGGCTTATAGTAAAACTCAATCCCTGCAAGATTCACAAAATCGTCTTTGGTTGGGTTTTCTTTCGCCGCTTTGATCGCACTTATAAACTCCTCCTCTGAATAAAAGGCAATGGTGCCAACCTCAGACACTTCAATATCCTGCTCCAGCTGCGTCTAGCAAGCAGCGCATATGACTAGCATGGAAATAAGTAATGTGGCGATGAGCAGAGCTCTTTTCATATTGATACACCTCCTTTAATATGTCAGCTTGTTTGATCTCCATGTGTTCCATGTCCAGCAGCTTTGCGGTAGAATTAGATGGAAGCATGATCTTCTCCTCTCCTGTAGTTTTGTTGTGTGGTAACTTCATTCTACAGGATTTTGAAGCTTCATGCTTCTTCCTTTTTCTCTTTACCCCAATCTAAAGCATAGAGCCTGAAAATTGCAGCGATTTTTATTTTGCCACACTCATTGGGTAATGAGTTTTATTCGTGTGTCAGAGGAAAGTACAGTGCAGATTCTACTCCGTATAATACTGCGCCTGTGCTCTCCACAGCTCGTAGTATTTGCTACTTAAATCTCACTTGCATAGCTGACAAAATCCTTTTCAACCAACTCATAATCGACCGAAGATTGAAGCCGACCGAGCTGATCTTTCCAAGAATCAATGTTGGTTCTCACCTTGCGGAAACCAAGTGATTCGTAAACGTGCTGTGCTCTTGTGTTTGTCAAGTTGGTATCGAGGACGATTTTAGAATAGCCGTTTCTGAACAGCCAGCCGATCAGCATACTCAAAACCTTTCTTCCGACACCACGGTTCTGGAAATCGATTTCACAAATCTTAATACCGATTTCTGCAACGCCGTCCGCTACGTTACGGTAATTGCACTCACCGATCAGACGGTCGCTTTCCTCAATGACCATGCGACCGTTGCCAAGTCCTTCGATAACTTCTTCCTCGGTTGTTCCCAAGCCGTTGGGAAAGCCAGCGTGTGCCATCACAGCACCATCACTCCACCAAGCGGCAAGCTGCTTTGCATCGGCAATCTCGGCTTGACGGATAGTTAAGGTTTCATATTGTATTTTCATTTAATACCTCATACTATTTTCAAATAGCGCCCTTGCTATCGTTTGTATCTGTTCTAATTGGATTCTTTCGGGGTTTACTTCATCCACTCCGAGCGCATCTGCAAAACCTTTAAGAATCCTGTACGCTGCTATGCCAGTTAATATTGGCCTTTGTTGGTGACAGTATCGAGATAATTTTTGGCTTGTTTGTTTTCCAAGCACAGCAATATGCAAATAAGAATATCAAAAACAACAAAAGCAAGGCAAACTATGACTTGGCTGAAGTAAATACCAAATATCAGTGATAAAATTGGAATAATAATAGAGGCATAAAAATATGTTGGTGAAAAATAAATCCAATAATAAGTTAAGAAGTGTGCACCAACAACTATGGCATACACCATAATCATCTTATCTGGAATAGCGTACATTGCCCACAAAACAATTGGAAGATACAATAGCTGATTGAGTGCCGCTACAATGGAGAGGCTGCTGAGCGGATTCTCATTACTGAATATATTAACTTTTATTATTTTACCAAATAACATTCCAACGGGCATAAGCAATGCAGAGCAACACATAGCAATCATATTTTTAGTATCAAGATCTAAATCCGTGAGAAACGCAATTAGCATAATTGTCCATACAACAGCGGATGCCATAATGAAAGACAACCCTTTCTTTTGCTCAACTGCATATTCAATTTTCCAATTATTCAATACTTGTTTTTTTGATTTATTTTCAGACATAACCGCTTTCCTCTCCTATTTCTAAAATTCAGGTTTATCTATTTATTACAGTGCTGATACCATGTTGTTTTTTCAAAACCAACGTCAATCTATCGTATTTCTGCCCGTCAGCCTCTCGTGTACCAATATTACGACTGCACTCCACGATCTAATTATGGTTTATGTTCTTTTGCGTTTCCGAGCGAAAACAGTCATACCGAGCAGTGCGCCGCAGCTGATGAGCAGGAGCGCAAGCCAGAGAGTCCTGTTGCCGTTGCTGCCAGTCTGCGGCATAGCACTGGGGGATTCGTTGTCAGCGGGAGACATTCTATCCGCAGACACAATGGAAAGCGGAAGTGTTTTTAGCGAAGAGTGTGTTTTTACGAAATCAACAACAGCGGTATAATCTTCTGGAGTGACGCCAATTTCGGCTATATTATTATCGTCCTTTATTCCGGCAGATGAAAGGGAATATCCCTTGTCTCTCAACAACGTTGATGCAGTATCGCGAGATGCAAGCAGTTCATTGTAGGAATATTTTGCTGTGCTGAAAGTGATACTGCTCCTATAGCTGGTACTGATATAGGAAAGCATTTTGTCTTGCGCTGCACCAAATTTTGAAGTTGTATCCGCATGACGCTCCGTAAGCAGAACACATAATTTGCTGTCAGAAGTATCAAGATATGCCCCGGCATATTCGTCAGGGTATTTGCCATTAAATGCGGAGAGCAGTTCGTTATAAGCGGCGTTTGCATCGCGAACGCCGTCCGCAAACGCCGGAACCGCCATAAATGTGGATAACATTAGTATCAGAACGACTGTTATGAAGTATTTCAAATTGATTTCCTCCTTAACGTTTATTGTGTTGGCCACAAGAAATCTACGCAATTCCTTGCGGCCTACAATGAAGGCGAATTAACCAGTAGCAAGATGGTAGCCAGTACTTTTTTCGTTGAATCCTCCTTCCAATTACCTCAGTTTCCTCTTGTGAACTTCCGCATAGGCTTTAAGTGAAAGCAACGAACAAGATAAGAAACACTTAAAAACGCGACAACTTCAACTGATGTCAATATAGACACACAAGCCGACAAGCAACAGTCCGGCTTATGCGCCAACGGAAACGATTTTGATACGACCTCTCCATAATTGGGAGCCGCACCAATACCACCGACGCACGAAGCCAAACCGGGCGTCATTGGGACGATACATGGCGTTACCTCCAATCACAGTTCATCAGATAGGTATTTTATCCACATAATAAGTCTGCCATGAATGCCCGAAAAAAGCAATCCTCATTTTGGAGTTGAACTTACAAACATTTCATGAACGAATAAATGAGCCGAACAACCATAAGCAGCAAAGCACTTTGAAGGCTTGCTGTTTTTTTTGTTCTGAATAAAAAAAGTATTTGATTTTTAAGCATCAAAAAGCATGAAACTGCGAAGATACTTGCAAATACTAACTTTTTCGCATATCAAGACAAATAAAATCACAATGGCTTTTGAAGATTTGGCGCCAAAATAGTGCCCAAATTCTCTATAGTGATATAAAACGATACGAGCAGATATAAGGAAACACCATAGTATGCAAGAGTGAAAGCACTCGTTGCTTTCGCTCTCTTGTCTGCCACATAAGCAGGCGCAGGCACTCCTTGTCAACGGCGGACGGAGCCCATTCATCTTGAACGTTGACGAGGGTAACTGGCTCTGTTATTCCGTAAAAAATAGGGGAATGATAGAAAATTTCATATCCGAGTGATATAATATAAATGTCAAAGATGTCAACAGGTTCAATCGGAATTTAGGAGGGTGACTGACATGGATGTTTCCTTTAAAACCAATGATGGAAAGTTTAATTATAGAGTTTGCGCAGTGATGATTAACAACGGCAGGATACTGGCAATGCACGATGAACGCTCACCATATTACTACTTGCCCGGTGGGAGAGTAGAAATGGGTGAAACCGCAGAGCACGCTGTGGTTAGGGAAGTGCAGGAAGAACTGAACATCACCCCTAAAATCATTCGTCCGTTATGGCTAAATCAAGCCTTTTTTAGAGAAGATGTGGATGGACAAAATTACCATGAACTATGTGTGTATTTTCTGGTGGATATTTCTAACACAGATATTCTTTCCAAAGAACGGTTTACCTTGCAAGAACGGCATCATATACATGACTTTGAATGGCTCGAATTTGAGCGACTGAAAACTGAATACTTTTATCCTTTGTTCTTGAAGAGTGAGATATTCAATTTGCCTGACGAATTTACAATTCGTGCGGAAAGAGAATAGAAAGATAAACCGGAATTTGAAAACCACGATATCATAAGTGGTTACCGCTCCGCATAGGGCGTTAATAAAATCCTCCAAAACGCCCCAAAACAAAGGATCTATCGCAATGTGTCCGCCATACGATTTCACTTGCGTTTATGCTTCCCACGCCACCTCATAAGGGCAAAAACAAGGGAAGAATAAGCTGATAACAAGTTATAATAGCAAGTGGCAATCGGGACACTATGATAAGTGCTTGTGCGATGGAAATTGTGGAGAAAGAAATCATTTACGCATAACAGACAGGCGGCAGGGAGAAATCTCTGCCGCCTATTGACTTTTTATGCTGTCCTGCATATAATAAAACAGATGATGCAAAACAAGCGATTTAGAATAAGGAGGAACAGATATGCCGCCAAAAGCAAAATTTACAAAAGAGGAAATTGTTGATGCCGCTTTCCATATTGTCAAAACAGATGGCTTTGAAGCCCTGACTTCCAGAGCGTTAGGAACCCGCCTGGGCAGCTCGGCAAGGCCTATTTTTACAGTATTCCAAAGTATGGACGAAGTTCAGCAAGCCGTGATCGAAGCTGCAAAAGCGCTGTATAAGGGATATGTGGATCAAGGCTTGATGTGGGAACACCCCTTTAAGGGCGTGGGAACCCAATATATTCTCTTTTCTATTCAGGAGCCAAAGCTCTTTCAGCTTCTGTTTATGACAGAACAGCCGCAAATCCCGGATTTTTCGGGTGTATTGCCCTTGATCGAGGAAAGCTACGAGGAAATTCTCTTGTCTATTCAAAATGACTATGGAATAAGCAGGCACCTTGCCGAAAAGCTATATCATCACCTTTGGATCTATACCCACGGTATCGCAACCCTTTGTGCCACCAAAATGTGCCGCTTTACCGGCGAGGAAATCAGCTCGATGATTACAGAGGTATGTACGAGTATTTTGAAAAATATAAAGGAGGGTCAAAGCAATGATTGAAGTGAAAAACATTGTAAAATCATACGGAAGCGGCGAGAGCCGATTTCAGGCTTTGCGGGGGATCAGTCTTAAAATCCAGGACGGGGATTTTGTTGTGATCCTCGGTGCGTCAGGTTCCGGCAAATCTACTTTTTTGAATGTAATTTCAGGGCTCGAACACCCGGACAGCGGTAAGGTGTTTTATGATACAACGGATATTACAGCACTTCCCGACAAGAAATTAACGGCCTTTCGCAAGGGAAATGTGGGCTTTATTTTTCAGCAGTATTATTTGCTCCCGGACATGAGCGTGGAGAAAAATGTGAAAATGGGTGCGGATTTAGCGGGCAACAAGGATTATGAAGCCGTTATTAGAGCGGTCGGACTCGGAGAGAAACTACATAAATATCCCAGTGAGCTTTCAGGCGGCGAACAGCAAAGAGTTTCCGTTGCAAGAGCATTGGCAAAAAAGCCAAAGGTATTGTTTCTGGACGAGCCTACAGGCGCATTGGATGAACAGACGGGCCGGCAGGTGCTGGATTATATCTGCAAGTTAAAAAAACAGTATGGTTTTACGATTGTCATGGTGACACACAATTTGAATATTGCGGAAATGGCCAAAACAGTCGTTAAAATGAACAGCGGAAAAATATCGGATATTTACCAAAACGAAGTTCAAAAGTCCGCTTATGAGATCGGATGGTGATAAAATGCTTATTGGAATCAAAAATGCTTCAAAGCTCATCGGCATTTCGATCATCGCTTGCTGTGCCGTGCTGGTGTGTACAATGTTCCTGAATTTCTATTTTGATGTTCAGCTAATTGAGAGTGAAATCACATCAGAACTGTCTATGATTTTCTATAACGCTCAGGTTTCGACGGCAAAGGTTGTCTGCCTTGTAAGTGGCGGTTGTCTGCTGATCACTTCGGTTGTTATGCTCATGTTTTACATCAAGCATTATATTGATACCCACAAAAAAGAGCTTGGTATCTTAAAGGCTTTGGGGTATTCCAATCTGGAAGTCGCAAAAAGCTTTTGGGTATTCGGGATCAGCGCGTTTATCGGGACTGCGATTGGTTTTGGTGGAGCGTTTGCGCTGATGCCACGGTTTTATGCTCTGCAAAATGAGGACAAAATGCTTCCAGAGATCGCTATACACTTTCACCCAACCATCTTTCTTTATTTTGTGATATTACCGACAGTTGGTTTTTCTCTGCTTGCGATTGGTTATGCTTGGTGGAAATTAAAGAGGCCTGTATTATCGCTTCTGAAAAATGATTTTCAGATCTTAACCAAAGCAAAGAGGCATACGGAGGATAAACTCAGCGAGTGTTCCTTTGTGGATGACGCGAAAAGAAATACCGTAAAAAGCAAGAAAGAACTTATATTTTTTATCATTTTTGCTTCCTTCTGCTTCTCCGCCATGACGCAGATGTCCTTTAGCATGAAAGACCTGTCAAGTGAAATGATGGGAGCCATGATGCTGATGATCGGCCTTGTTTTGGCGTTTACAACACTGTTTCTGTCCATCACAACAGTTATCAACGGAAACACAAAAACGGTCGCTATGATGCGGGTGTTTGGCTATTCGCAAAAAGAATGCTGCAAGGCAATTCTCGGCGGATACAGACCCATGTCCTATATCGGTTTTGCCATTGGAACAGGATACCAGTATGCCTTGCTTCGGATTATGGTGGATATTGTATTTAAAGACGTTGAGGGCGTTCCTGTTTATAAATTTGATTTTCCTGTTATGCTTATTTCGCTTGTTGTCTTTATTATGATGTATGAAATTCTGATGTTTATATATTCCGAAAAGGTAAAGAAGATTTCTATTAAAGAAATAATGATTGAATAATTAGAGGAAAGTATGCAAAACGAATGGATACGTTGCCCTGCCTGTGAGAACAAAACAAGGTTGTAGATACGGGAAGATACAGAACTGAGAAATTCCCCCCTTTACTGCCCAAAATGCAAGCAGGAAACGCTGATAGAAGCGGAAAACTTGAAAATAACTGTTATAAAGAAACAGGAAACATACTCTCTATATGTACGCCGCCGTATATGGGTAAAACCATGGCGGCGGTTTTTCTGCGCCTATCGGCTGTCTCTGCCAAAAAATTTTTTGCGTGATTTCTGCTGTCTGCCCTGCTCCTGTAACAGCCTGAGCCTGTTTCTGACGCTCTCTCTTTCAGGCGGTACGCCACATGTGTAGGAGCGAAACCCCTCTTGTACGAAGGGAAATTTTGTGCAAGGGGTGTATTTCGCTCTCAAACGCCGAGGGCTTATTACCCGCCGGAAAAGCAGTTTTGTATTCAGATAAATAAAATTCCCTTGTTTCGGCTTGTAAGGGCAAGAACAAGGGAAAATACATAAAGGCTGGAACACAAAACAGGCGAAACGCCTTGAAAATACAGCGTTTTCAGAGGGTTTCATAGACAAACTGGAATTTACCTCATACTCATAATATATACCTGACATGGATTCCATTCATCCCATAATGTGGGAAACACCTCAAATTCCTTAAAACCAAGCGAAAGGTAGAACTTGTTTGTCCTGTCATATTCCTCATGTTTCCCCATTTGGACTGTTTTGACCTGAATAAAAGAATAGCCCTGTTCCACTGCCGCTTCCTTGGCTCTGCTGAATAATTCTCGACCAATACCTTTCCGATGAAATTCTTTCAAAACACCCATAACATACAATTCCACTGTAGCACTACCAGTTTCTTTCAAATATAGAAACCCAACAGGACTATCACCTTCAAAAGCACAAAAGAATATTTTATGATTGCTCTCCGCAATATATTCCTCTCTTGCCTCCGGAATTCCAAACCAATCTGGAAGAGCTTCAAGGATAAGCCTCGTAATGTTTTGCTTTTCACCATCGTCTGATAAGCCTCGTAATGTTTTGCTTTTCACCATCGTCTGTGATTTGCCTTATCTCCATTTTATCTGCTCCTTTTTTAATCCCGATTTGCCGCTCAGATATGAAATAATGATACCATGGATTTGTGAAAAATTCTACCGCATAATTCACTCTGGCTGATTACAAAGCCGAAGGGAGAAGCTACTTCTTTATATAGCCTCTCCCTTCGGTAATCCATTTATTCATGTTCTTCACCCTCACAACTCCCGATTTGTATGTCTGTTCGCTCCCCGACAAATGGGAAGTTATTAACTTAATCCCATAATGAAGAAAAGTGAGCAAGGTAAAACTGTCTCATCTTCTCGCCTTGGTCGTCGATGTGTTCCTTGATATAGTTCGCCTGCTGTTTCTGCTCGATTGGATCAATTTCGGAATATCTGTGAATGACAACATTTCCATTTTCCTCTTCCTTCAGAATCTCGGCATAGGGGTCGTCAACCACTTCGCATTGGTGAACAGGCACCGCTGTCTCGCTCTCCCATGTATGTCCCTTTGTGTTTGTCAGGTCATCGGTCGCGTCGGTAAAGTAAATATATCCACGTTTACCGCCGTAAAGTATTCTTAATTGATCTGGAAACCTCTCGAAGTAATGTTGCTTTCCGTCCCTGCCAAGGCCCATGGTAACAAAGTTCTCGCTCCTGCTTCGACAACAAACCAGGGCATAGCACCTATCCTCGGTAAAATAGACGACTCTTTTCCCTGACGTATGAGATATTGAATTTGCTTTGATGATGCTTAATCCCTCTATGATTGTTCCATGATACAGCATATGTACCTCCATAAATACCGAGTTTGTTGCGCAATAGCAAGCTATCGGAACCTCTTCCTTCGGCTCGTTTTGCTTTGTTATAAATACTTCCTTGATAAGGCTGCGGCTTTTTGGAGTAGCTCTTTTTTTTACTATACACGGCAAGCGATTGCGTTGTCAAGCATACTTTGAAAAATATTTATCAATAAGGGCCAAGTTTAATGGGCGATTTCTGGCGCATACGCAAAAAGGATGGCGCGAGCCATCCTTTTTGCCAGCAAACTGAACACGGTATCGTCCGCGACGGACGGCTCCATAAGCGGAGCAAGCAAGGGGTGCGGACGGGCAGGCCCGCTTCCCCGGCTTTCCAAGATAAGAGGAGGAGGTCAATCGTAGCGCGGGATCATATAGGGATGCCCTTGTTCCTCGCGCACCTCGGCTTTAATGCCGTAGGCCTCCGCCAAGAGCGGCGCGGTAATGACCGCGCGGGGGCTGCCGCAGGCGAGCGCTTTCCCGCCCTTGAGCAGCAAAATCTGGTCGGAATAATGGGCCGAGAGGTTTATATCGTGCATCACGCAGAGCGCGGAAACGCCGCTCTCCCGACAAAGGCTGCGCACTAGGCGCAGAATCTCGATCTGATGCTTCACGTCAAGGCTTGCGACCGGCTCGTCGAGCAGCATGAGCTCGGATCTCTGGCAGACGGCCCGGGCGATGATCGTCCGCTGCCACTCGCCGCCGGAAAGCGTCAGCACGGAACGCTCCGCAAGCGCGGCCATGCCCGTGCGCGCAAGCGCCGCGTCCGCGGCGGCATAATCCGCCTCCGTTTCCCCGGCGAAGCGTTTCAGATGCGGGTTGCGCCCCATGAGCACGATGTCCCGCACGGTGAAGTCAAATTCCATCACCGGGTTTTGCGGCACGAGGGCCATGCGCCGGGCGAGCGCCTTTGCGCTCAGGCGCGCCACCGTGTCCTCCCCGATGCGCACCACGCCTGCGGTGGGCGTAAGATACCCGCTGATGCAGCGCAAAAGCGTGGTTTTTCCGCTGCCGTTGTGGCCGAGGATGGAGACGAGCTCCCCCGGGGCGACGGTGAGCGAAACGTCTTTTAAAATAGGTTTTTCCCCATAAGAAAACGATACGCCTTCCACGGTGAGTCTGGCTGCGCTCATGTGCGGCCTCCCTTCCCCTGCCTGCGCAGCAGGTATAGGAAAAACGGTACGCCAAAGAGCGCCGAAAGCACACCCACGGGGATCTCGAGCGGTGGGAACAGGCTGCGTGCAAGCATATCCGCAAGGCAGAGGAACACGCCGCCGCCCAGGAAGGAGCAGGGGAGGAGCAGCCGGTGATCCGGCCCGGTCATCAGGCGCAGGATGTGCGGCAGCATCAGGCCAACAAAGCCCACGATGCCGGAAACGCTCACGCAGCCCGCCGCAAGCAGCGTCGTCAGGATGACGAGGATGCGCGTCGTCCGAGCGGTATCCACGCCCAGCATGCGTGCATCTTCATCACCCAGCAGCATGATGTTGAGCGGCCGTGCGAAGAGCATGCAAAGCGCCGCACAGGGCAGGATCAGGAGCGATGCGAAACGCACCTTTTCAAACGAGGCTGCCGTGAAGCTCCCAAGCGTCCAGAACACGACCTGCTCCATGCTCTCCCGGTGCAGGATCATAATGCCGGAGGTCAGCGCAGTAAAAAGCGAGGATACCGCAATGCCTGCGAGCAGGAGCGCGGAGGCGGAGGTGCGGCTGCCGACGCGCGCGAACTGCACCACGAGCAGCACCGCGAGGATGCCGCCTATGAGTGCGCCGAGCGCCACGCTCCCAAGGCCGAGGGCCGCGATGCCAAAGGAGGCCCCGCCGATTCCGAATGCAATGCAGGCGGCGGCACCGAAGCCCGCGCCCGCGCTCACGCCGAGGATGTGGCTGTCCGCCATCGGGTTTTTGAACACACCCTGCAAGCAGCAGCCTGCAACAGCGAGGCCGCCGCCCACAAGGTAGGAAAGCAGCGCCCGCGGCAGGCGGATCTTGAAAAGAATCACCTCCGCGCCGGAAGCGCCGGAAGCGCCGGTAAGCAGATACTCCAGGAATTCCCGCACCTTAAAGCCCGTGCTGCCCCAGGCGACCGCCGCCAGCAGCGCAAAAACGCTCAGTGCAAGCAGGGTAAAGACCGATATGAAAGCGCGCGCGCCGCGCGCCTTTTTCGCGGACTGTCCGGGCACGGGTTACGCAGCCTGATTCTCTGCGAGATACGCGGCAAAGATTTCGCCGAACTGGGCGACCGCCTCCGCAATGCGCGGGCCGGGGCGCTCCACCAGGTCGGGGTTGACGAGGTAGACGTTGCCTTCCTGCACGGCGCGCATATCCGCATAGCCATTCGCGGCGGAAAGGTCTTCTACGGTGTAATAGGACGAAAGCAGGATGACGTCAGGGTCGAGCTCGACGACCTGCTCAATGCTCGGGTTCACCCAGGCTGCTTCCATGCCGTTTGTGACCGGCACGCCGCCCGCAAGCTCGATTGCCGTGTTGATGAAGCTGCCAGGGCCGCCGCTCCACTCGCCATATTCGCCAAAGCTCATGACGTAATAGACGGTGGACTGGTTTTCCGTTGCTGCGGCGGACTGCACCGCGCCGATGGACGCGCGCATCTGCGCGCAGAGGGCTGCCGCTTCGGCCTCCTTGCCACAGATCGCGCCGACGAGCTCTATGGAGGTATAGATGCCTTCATAATCAGGAGCCTCGGTGCAGAACACGGCGACGCCAAGCTCTGTCAGCTGCGTGATCACGTCATCCTGCAAGTAGGAGGCGAGGACGACGTCCGCTTCGGCGGCGACGATCGCCTCGATGTTCGGGCCGTTATAATCGCCCACGACGGCAACATTCGCGGCTTCCTCCGGGTAGTTGCTCGACGCGTCGCGGCCAACGAGCATATCGCCCGCGCCGATGGCGTATACGATCTCCGTGTTGCTCGCGGCGAGGGAGACGATGGTCTTGACCTCGGCGGGCAGCTCGACTTCGCGGCCAAGCATGTCCGTGAGGACGGTGGCTTCGGGGGCGGGCGCGGCCGTAGGTTCCGGCGTGGCTTCCGGCGTAGGCTCGGCCGTGGGCTCCAGCGTGGGTTCCGCCGCTGGCAAGGGTTCCGCGGGCGTGCAGGCAGCAAGCGCAAGCGAGAGCGCCAGCACGAGTGCGAGGATCAGCGCAAGCTTCTTCTGGTTCATGGGAATTTTATTCCTCCTGATTTTTGGGCAAAAAGAAAGCCCCTTTTGTTTTCGGAAAGGAGCATACTGTGGCCATTGGGAGTGCCGGAAACCGGCAAACAGGCACGTTCCTTCCCACCGAAGAAATCCCGTTCACTCAGAGGCAGGTCTTCTGGCTTGGCTTCGTTTCCCAAACGCGCCTTCCCATGCGGGGCGCACAGTGGCATTTGCGTTTGAGATCCACCTTACAGCAGCGGGGGCTGCAACGGCTTTGCACCGTTTTCCCTTTTCAGCGCCCGCTTGAAACGGGCGGCGCCTGTGAGCAGAGGTATTCGATTCGTTCGCCTTGATTATACCATGAAGGCGCATAAAGTCAAGCGGTATGCATGTGCGTCACAGCTCGATCACAGACCATTTCCCGCCCCGGAAGCGGATGAAATTGAGCACGAGCCGCAGGAACTGATCCCCGAACAGGCCGATCCAGGCGCCGATGAGCCCCCAGCCGGCTGGGTAGCAGAGCACCCAGGAAAGCGCCGGGCGGATCACCGCGATGCTGATGAACGAGCTGAGCGCCACGTACTTGGAATCGCCCGCGCCGCGCAGGCAGCCGGATATGACGACCTGGGAGGTCTGCGCGAGGCACGTCGCGGCGACGATGAGCACGATCTGCGCGCCGAGGGTAACGATGGCGGGATCGTCGTTGAACAGAAGGATCAGCTCCCGTCGGAAGAGCGTGAAGAACACCGCGAGCAGCACGCCGATGCATAGCGCACAGCGCTGACCGACCTTGCCGTAAAGCATCGCAAGATCCGGCCGCTTCGCCCCGAGCTGCTGGCCGACGAGGCTTGTGGAGGCGATGCCAAAGCCATCCGCGAAGCCGAAGCTGACGTTGATGATGTTCATGCAGATCTGGTGCGTGGCAAACTCGATCGTGCCGAGGCGCGCGACAAGCGAGGCATACGTGAAGAACCCGAAGCGCATGAAAATCTGCTCCACGAAGGTGCTGGAGGCGACCTTGAAGATGCTGCCTGCCGTGCGCCGGTCAAAACGCCAGGGCGCGCCGGAGCGCAGCGTCAAGACGCCGGGCCCCGCCGGGCGCAGCACGGAGGCGAGCGCCATGCAGAACGCGACGACGGAGCCTGCCGCCGTTGCGATAGCCGCGCCGCGCGTCTCGAGCCGGGGGAAGATCCAGTGGCCATTGATGAGAAAATAGTTGAGGACAAGGTTCACCAGGTTGGCCGCAACGTTGGAGCGCATGCTGACCTTTGTGTTGCCGAAGCCGCGCTGCGCGGCGTTGATCGTCATGCCGAGGCAGGCGAAAAACTGCCCGCACATGATGATGCGGTAATATTCCACGCCAAGGTCGATGAAATCCGCCTGCGCGCCCGCAAGGATAAGCAGATCCCGGGCAAAAAAGAGTGCGCCTGTAACCATCAGGATACAGAAGAACAAGCAGAACATCAGCGCCTGCTTGAGGGAACGGCATGCGCCTTCAATGTTCCCTTCGCCTTTGCGCCGGGCGACAATGGCCGTAACGCCCGTGTTGAGCGCGATGATGGGCGTCATGAGCAGGAAGCGCGGCTGGGACGTGATGCCGACGGCTGAGATGGCCGCGGCGCCAAGCCCGCCCACCATCATCGTATCGACGGAGGAAACGAGCGCGATGAGCACGCTCTCGAGCGCCGAAGGCCAGGCGAGGGCAAGGCAGTTGCCATATGCTTCCCGCATGGTGGGCAAAGGGCCTTTCACGAGCGAAGGGGCAACAAAACCCGCAGGGTCAAAAATGCGTTTCAGAAAGCGGAACATCAAAACCTCATGCCGCCAGCACAGTCCGGTGGCGGTACTATGATTCAATAAATAATAATGATATTTTTATTATACCATCCTTTGCAGGAAAGGCAAGCGAGGGGGGGACGCCGCTGTTTGCGGAGGCGAGACAATCCTCAGCCGCCTACGGCATTTATCGCGGCAGATCGCAAAGACCGCGCAGGTAAGGACAATCCTCAGTCATGGCTTACGCCGTTTATCACGACAGTTCCAACGGCCGTGCGGGTAAGACAATCCTCAGTCGCCTGCGGCGACAGCTCCTTTCAAAAGGAGCCTTTCGGAATCTTTGCAGCCCAAGAATCCCTCTCCGAGGGAGGTGGCAGCGCGTGAGCGCTGACGGAGGATTGCCGTATTGAGGTCCGCTGTGTGAAACATGTTTTCTCTGCGGTGTATAACAGCGGCGGCTTTGAAAAGCCGTGCCGCTTCTGTGAATTAGAGGCAAAACGCATACCTCTTGTGGAACCCGATGACAGATGCTATACTACTCTTGACACATAAAGACATAGTCAGCTGATTGCGAGGATGATGGTGATGCACGTGATTCGGTCGCATAATACGGTTTTATATATCAAACGAGGGGAATTTGAAATCAGGTTGATCCCGATGAGAGACGAACATCTGCCGCTGTTGTATGAGTGGAACACGAGAACAGAAGTGCTGTATTGGTGCGAAGGCGATGACGTTCTCACAAACAGTGAACAAGATGTGCGAAACATCTACGGCAGCATTTCTCAGAAAGCGCATATGTTCATCATTGTTGTCAATGGTACGCCCGTGGGTGATTGTTGGCTTCAGAATATGAATCTGTCTCAGATAAACGAGGAGTACTGCGGGAAAAACATAAAACGGATCGACGTTACGATCTATGAAAAGACGCTTTGGGGCAAAGGCGTAGGCAGACAGATTATAAGGATGCTGCTGGAATTTGGCTTTCATGAGCAAAAGGCTGACCTGATTTTTGCGATTACAGAGGATTATAACATACGATGCCAAAAGTGCATTGAACGCTGTGGGTTCACGCTGGAACGGAAAATCGCGCATCCACCAACATCGAAGGGCACATATGAGCATTGCTACACCCTGCCGCGAGAAACGTTTATGCGCCAATCCAGAATTATGAAAAGAAAGCGGATGGGCGACGGTTAAGACATTCCCATCCGACCAAGCAGCAAAAGTCCCGAACCGTGTTGCGCGGTTCGGGACTTCTGCATGCAGGGGCCTTACTGCCCTTTGATGTTGTTCCAAGCGTCGTTGTAGACGTTGATAAAATCGCCCAGGTCGTGGAAGATGTCGCACTTGTCCAGGAGCTCCTGCGGCGGGTTGTAGATGGGGTTCTCGGTATAGCTTTCGTCAAGCAGCGCCAGGGCGGCCTTGTTCGGTGTGGAATAGCCGATGTATTCCGTGTTCGCTTTGGCTACTTCCGCGTCGCAGAGGAAGTTGATGAACGCCTCGGCCTCCGCAGTGTGCTGGCTGGACTTGGGGATGATGACGTTGTCGAACCAGAGGTTTGAACCGGTTTCCGGCACGGCGTAATCGAGATCCGGGTTGCCTTCCTCCGGATCGATGCACCACATGGCGTCGCCGGAATAGACGACCGCGAGCGCGGCGTCGCCGTTGATCATGCTTTCCTTGATGTTGTCGCCCAGGTAGGCAAGCACAAGCGGCTTCTGCTCGATGAGCGCGGCTTCCGCGGCCTTGATGTCCTCCTCGCTGCGGGTGTTGATGGAAAGGCCGAGCTTCATGAGCGCGACGCCGATGGTGTCGCGGATGCTGTCGTACATGAAGATCTGCTGGTCATACTTTTCATCCCAGAGGATGTCCCAGCTCGTGACCGGCTCATCCACCATGGTCGTGTTGTAAAGGATGCCGACGGTACCCCACATATACGGCACGGAATACTTGTTCTCCGGGTCAAAATCGAGATCGAGGAAGCGCTCGTCGATGTTGGCGAGGTTCGGGATGTTGTCCTTGTTGAGCTCATGGAGCAGATCCTTTTCGATCAGCTTCTCGATGATGTAATCCGAGGGGAAGCAGACGTCGTAAATGCAGTCGGAGGCTTCCAGCTTCACGAGCATCTCCTCGTTAGTGGCCATGGTCTGGTAGTTCACTTCGATACCGGTTTCTTCGGTAAACTGGTCGAGCAGGTCTTCGTCGATGTAGTCGCCCCAGTTCAGGACGTTGATGGTCACCTTGCCGCTGTCCCCGCAACCGGCGGCGCAGAGCGACAAGGCAAAGACAAGGACGAGGAATACGGCAATCTTCTTTTTCATTGTTTATGAAATCCTCCATTCGTTTTTGGGGTTTATTCAAAGCGCACGGGATAACCCCGGCGCGCTTTTGCGTGGGGCGGCTCAGCGCCGTTTGAGCCTGAGCTTTTTGTTCTGGATGTCCGCCTCGCGCTCCTCGCGGATGGACTTGAGGTTGATGAACAGCAGCAGCGTGACGACTGCTACGAACATCAGCGTGGAGAGCGCGTTGATCTTCGGGCTGATGCCGCGGCGCGCGCTGGAGTAGATGTAGATTGAAAGGTTCTGGATGCCGTCGGTCGCAAACCAGCTCACAACGAAATCGTCTAAGCTCAGCGTGAACGCCATGATGAACCCGGAAACGATGCCCGGCATGATGTCCGGGATGACGACGCGCGTGAGCGCCTGCCAGGGCGTGCAGCCAAGATCCATCGCCGCCTCATAGAGCATGTTGGAGCTCTGGCGCAGCTTGGGCATCACGGAGAGGATCACATATGGGATGTTGAACGTAATGTGCGCGATCAGCATGCGCGTGTACCCATCCCGGATGCCGAGGACGGCGAAGAGCATCATGAAGCTGATGCCGGTCACAAGATCCGGGTTGACAACCGGCAGCTGCGAGATGTTCTCGATGACGGCGCGCGGCCGCTTCTTCATCGAATTGAGGCCGATGGCCGCAAATGTGCCGATGAACGTGGAAACCACCGCGGAAATGACCGCGACCGAGAGCGTTACGCCAAGCGCGTTCATGATCGTGGAATCCTGGAGCAGCGCCTCGTACCAGCGCAGCGAGAACCCCGTCCAGTTGCCCATAGTCCGGGAACCGTTGAACGAGAAGATCATCAGCACGAGGATCGGCGCGTACAGGAACACCAGCATCAGGCCGAGGTAAGTCCCCTTGAAAAACGTGCGCAGCTTCTTCACCACAGCTTGCCGCCTCCTTCCTCGCCGGCCTCACGTTCCGCGCGGCGCATGATGGCCATGGAGATGAGCACGAGGACGAGCAGGATGAACGAGAGCGCGCTGCCGCTGCCCCATGCGTCCATGCCGAGTGTGATGAACTGGTTTTCGATCAGGTCGCCATAAAGCATGAACTTGCCGCCGCCCAGGAGGCGGGAGATTGCGAACGTCGTGATCGCGGGGATGAACACCATCGTGATGCCGGAGATCACGCCGGGCATCGAGAGCGGGAGCACCACCTTAAAAAACGTGGTCGGCCCGTTCGCGCCGAGGTCGTGCGCCGCTTCGATCTGGGATTGATCCATCTTGGAAAGCACGGTATAAATCGGCAGGATCATGAATGGCAGGAAGTTATATACCGTGCCGAGCATGATCGCGCTTTCGGTGTAAAGGAACTGCTGCGCGGGCAGGCCGAGCGCCGAGAGCAGGGTGTTAAGCACGCCGCTTGGCGAAAGCAGCACCTGCCAGGCATAGGTGCGCAGCAGGAAGTTCATCCACATCGGCACGATAAAGAGCACGGAAAGCAGGGACGCGGTGCTCTTTTTCATCTTGGAAAGCAGGTAGGCGATCGGGTAGCCCAAAAGCAGGCAGATGGCTGTCGCCTTGAACGCGATCCAGACCGAGCGCAGCAGCACCTGCATATACATGCCGTTCGTGAGCGCGCCGGTGAGGTTCGCAAGGGTAAACGCGCCGTCCGAGGTGAACGCATAATAGGCGATCATCAACATCGGCGCAAGGATGAAAATCAGCATCCAAACAACATAGGGGTAAGCGAAAACGGTGCGCTTCATCCGTGTTGCCTCCTTCCGGCGTTATTCTTCGGGCAAAAGCTCGGGCGCTTCTGCCGGGGGCCCTTCTTCGGGCAAAAGCTCCGCCGCATCCGGCGCGTCGCTCTTGTGCATGATGTGGATCGCGTCCGGGAGGATCACGACGCCCACCGCGCAGCCGGGCTCCACATAGTCCGTGGAATGCACGGTAAGCGTTACCTCGCCGCACTCCACGCGGAATTCATAATGCACGCCCATGAACAGCACGCTTTTTACCACGCCGCGCAGCATGCCCGCTTCGGGGGCGACGAGGTCTATATCCTCCGGGCGGATGACGACGTCCACCGGCTCGTTCTGCGCGAAGCCCTTATCCACACAGACGAAATCAAGGCCGTGGAAATGGACGAGCAGATCCCGCTTCATCGTGCCGGGCAGGATGTTGCTCTCACCGATGAACTTGGCGACGAACACGTTCTTAGGCTCGTTGTAGATGTCTGTCGGCGTCCCGATCTGCTGGATGACGCCCTCATTCATGACGACGACGGTGTCGCTCATGGTGAGCGCCTCTTCCTGGTCGTGCGTCACGAACACGAAGGTGATGCCAAGGTGCTGCTGCATGCGCTTGAGTTCGAGCTGCATGCCCTTGCGCAGCTTGAGGTCAAGCGCGCCGAGCGGTTCATCCAGGAGAAGCACCTGCGGCCGGTTCACCAGTGCCCGCGCGATGGCCACGCGCTGCTGCTGCCCGCCGGAAAGCTGTTCGATCCAGCGCTTGTCATAGCCCTTGAGGTTCACAAGCTCCAGCATTTCCTTGACGCGGCGGTCGATCTCATCCTTCGGGAGCTTCTGTATCTTGAGGCCGAAGGCCACGTTGTCGTATACGTTCAGGTGCGGGAACAGGGCATATTTCTGGAACACCGTGTTCACGCGGCGCTTGTAGGGCGGGATTGCGGAAACGTCCTTCCCGTCGATCAAAACGCGGCCTTCCGTGGGCATGGTGAAGCCCGCGATGAGGCGCAGGAGCGTCGTCTTCCCGCAGCCGGAGGGGCCGAGCAGCGTCAGGAATTCGCCGTCCCGGATGTACAGGTTGATGCGCTTGAGCGCATCCTCCGCGCCATAGGATTTGCGGATGTCGATCAGGTCGATCAGGTGCTTGGACATGGCGGTACCTCGCAAAATTTAGAATCGGGATGAAGCTGGGAGCGGTTCAGAAACTTGGCGGCGTGGAGACCCAGAGCACGCGCGCTTCCGTTTTGCCGGGGTTTTCGATGTAATGCACGGCGGAGGGCTTGAAGCAGAAGCTCGACCCGCGCCGCACGCGGAAGCTGCGTTCGCCCAAGCGGAGCACAACGCTCCCCGCGAGCACGTAGCCGAACTCCTCGCCCTCGTGCGGGTCATCCTCCCAGGTGTGCCCACCTGGCACAAGCGTGACAAGGATGGGCTCGAGCGAGTTTTTCTGCGCGTTGGGGATAAGCCAATGGATTGCGTGGCCGGCCTCGTCATCCTCCTTTACGAACACGTCGTCCGCGCCGAACACGACCTTTTCCTCCGCCTGCTCGGAGAAGAAATCCGCAAGGTTGGTGCCGAGCGCCTCCAAAATGTCAGCAAGGGTTGCGATGGAAGGGGAGGTGAGGTTGCGCTCGAGCTGCGAGATGAAGCCCTTGGAAAGCTCCGTGCGCGCGGCAAGCTCCTCCTGCGTCAAGCTGAGCTTGATGCGCCTGCGCTTGATTTTCCCACCGATGTCGATCAAATGGAATCCCTCCCAGTAAGCATAAATAAACTTTAAGTTTACAATTTCTAAACCAACCAGCGATATTAAACCATGTTTTGCAAAGTATGTCAATATAGTATTGCTAAACTTTTGGGTTAGAATTGCTGTTTTCCCGGAGGACGGGGCGCTGCGGAGTTTCCGGGCGGCGAAAAAAGGCCTGCAGGCCTTGGCTTATGCGTCCTCGCCGCCGCCGACCGAAGCCCTGCATCAGGGAGTCAGAAACGCGGCATTTGCTGCGCGGACAGCGCAAGCGCGATGTGAAAGGTTCAATAAAATGGGGAACGCCGCGTTATTGGCAGCATGCAAAAAGCTCCCGCTGCGGGAGCTTTTTGTATGAAAAACGGAACTTATAGCGCGGATTAACCTTACAGCACGAACTTCACCGCGCGCACAACGTCCACGTAATCCGTGGTTTCCATGCGGATGGTACGGTCCCCAACGAGGGTAAAGCCGGGATAATAGGACATGGAGACGGCGTTTTCGTGTTCCTTGTAGGTAACTTCAAAAACAAATTTCTCCGGCATGGGGATGAGGCCCTTCGTAAGATCCTGGGAGAGCGCTTCCCGTGCGGCTTCCCGGATGCGCTCACAGGCGAGTTCCGGATGGATGCTGCGGGTCATGCTGCCAAATCCGTCCTTTACGGCGACAGTTTTCAGCAGCGGATACATGCCTGCGCTGTCCTCGCAGAGCATCTTGTCGCCCGTCAGGAGCACAGGGGGTACCTTTTCATAGTTTGCGACGAGGCTGAACAGCATGAATTCGCTGCAAAGCCGGCCGTTCAGACGCACCTCGAACGGCCGCCTGGAAAAGGTGTGCGAAAGCGGGTTGCCGTTACGGCCGGCAGCGGAATGGTATCCGATGAACATGGCCGCGTCGAACCCCTGCTCCACACCATAGGCCATGGTGTAAGGGTGGCCGCAGCCGCTGCGGATCAGCTCGACGCAGCGTGGCAGCTGGCGGATGTCAAGGTTGGTGCCGCTCGCGTGCGCGTCCTTGACCAAGATGGACTCCGCTCCCGCCGCAATGGCTCCTTCGCAGGCAGCCCTGACCTCGTTGGTCATCTGCTGCACCGCGGCGGCGTAGGTAGCCTGCGTCCGGTTGCACTCTTCCCAGAGCGTTGTGGTGGTGATGCCTTCGATGTCGGCGCTGATGAATACGCGCATTGGATTCCTCCTTAAATAAGATTGTAGGTTTGATGCCCAATCGGAATATAATATATTTTACCAGAAAATGCGCTGGGCGGGAAGGGCGCGCTATACCTTTTCCGCCATGCGGTAGCCCACGCCGATCTCGGTGAGGATATATTGCGGGGCCATGCTGTCCCGCTCGATCTTGCGCCGGATGTTGGACATGTTCACGCGCAGGATGCGGTTGTTTTCCGCATCCGCGTAAGGGCCCCAGACATGGTTGATGATATAGCTGTACGTGAGAACTTTCCCGGGATGCCGGGCGATGAGTTCCACGATGCGGTATTCCACCTGCGTGAGGCGGATGGTTTCGCCGCCGACCGTGACGCTGCGCTTGGCAAAATCAATTTTAAATTCCCCGACGCTGTAAGCGTCGTCCGGCGCGGCGGAGGGGGCGTTACGGCGGAGAACGGCGCGCATGCGTGCAAGCAGCTCCGGCGCGGAAAACGGCTTTGTGATGTAATCGTCCGCGCCGTTGTCGAGCGCGAGGATTTTGTCCTGCTCCGTGCTGCGCGCGCTGACGACGATCACGGGCACGCGAGTCCACGCGCGCAGCTCCTTCAGGAGCTTTACGCCGTCGACGTCGGGCAGCCCAAGGTCGAGCAGCACCATATCCGGCATATAGGCGGAGACGGAGGCGCGCGCGTCGGCGCCGTTTTGCGCTGAGAGGACGCGGTATCCGCCCGCATACAGCACGGTTTTCAATACCTTTAAAATATAGCCCTCGTCTTCGATCACAAGGACGGTCGGTTTAACTGTGGCCATTGGAATCCTCCTTTGGGAGCGTCAGCGTAAATACCGCGCCGCACGGGTTTCCATTGCGCCCGTAGATCTCGCCGCCGTGCGCCTGGATGATGCTTTTGCAGATGGAAAGGCCAAGCCCCATGCCGTGGGTGGAATCCCCGGCACGCCGCGCCGACGGCTCGAACAGCGTCGAGAGATCCTCCTGGCTCAGCCCGCGGCCATAATCGCGCACGGTGAACGATACGAACGCGTCCCCGTCCTCGGCGATGAGGTCGATCCGGGCGGCGGAGCCGGAATATTTCACCGCGTTTTCAATCAGGTTCATAAGCACCTGCACAATGAGCGTCGGGTCCATCGGCACCATCAGGAATTCGGCGGGCGGCGTGACGGCGATCTCCGCATCCGGGAAGCGGCCGCGCGCTTTTTCCAGGGTTTCCGAGAGGATCTCTTCAATCGGCTCGCAGCTTTTGTTGAGCTTTGGACCGCTTGCCCCCACGCGCGTGACGGAAAGCAGGTTTTCCACTATGCGCAGCAGCCAGGCCGCTTCTTCCCCGATGCTCTGGATCAAATCGCGCCGCGCGGCCTCGTCCAGCGCCACATCCTCCTGGTTTAATGCGGAGCAAGCGCCGATGATGCCGGTGAGCGGCGTACGCAGGTCGTGGGAGATGGAGCGGAGAAAGTCGGAGCGCATGCGCTCGAGCTCCTTTTCCATCAGGATCTTCTGTTCGCGGCGCATGAGCGCGATGCGCTTGAGCGCCACGCCGGCGCGCACGAGCAGAAGCTCTGCGGTCTGCAACTGGTAGGCGCTTACGCCGCGCCAGGCGTCGATCAACACGCCGGCCACGGCGAGCACCTCCCCATCCACCGCCACCGGGAAGCAGCAGAGGGGATTTTTGCCATAGAAGGCGGTTCCGTATCCGGTGCGCTTGCCGGTGCTGTGGCAGGCGGAGACGACGCCGCCTACCGGGTAAAGCAGCAGCCCTTCCGGATAGCTGCCGGCGCGGCGGACGCCGCCTGCGCCGTCCGGGACAAAGAGGACCGTGGAGCAATTCATGACGCTATAGAGACTCCGAAGCGTCAGCACGTACAGCTCCTCCGCCGTGGAAGCGGTCAAAAGCGCCGTGCTGAGCGCGGAGATCGAGCGCTCGCGGGCGCTTTGTTCACCATAGAGATCGCGTTCCGCGCGAATGCGCCAGTAAAGCCCGCCGCCGAGGAGCGCGATCGTGGTGAGAATGCACGCGGCATAGACCGCAAAGATGGGCGAGAGCTGCGTTGCGCCGGCGTTTACCGTGAATTCCAACAGGGAAAACACCAGGACTGCGGCACATGCGGAAGCGGCACGCCAGGCGGCGTTTGTCGCCGCGATGGCGAGCGGGAGCGTGATGAGCGCAAGCAGGGGGATCGCATAGAACGAGCTTTGGAATATGACGCGCGAAAACAGGAAGATCAGCGCCGATGCGAGCGCGGCAAGCAAAATCCCGCGAAGGTTTTTCACGGGAGCCATGGAACGCCTGTAAGCACGCTTTCCCATCGCCGGAACACTCCTTGTTGATTTGCTGAAGTAATTCAAGCCGCCATCAAAATCATAACCTTTCATCATTATACACGCATCGGCCCGCGCGAAAAAGGGCGCTATGCTAAAAAAACGCTAAGGATGTCCCCATTTTGTTGCGGCGGCGTTTTCAGGGTTATACGATAAAAGCCATAAAAGGGGCGTCTCCTGCAGATCTACATCGTCTCTCCAGTTCGGGGCGAACCCCGCAATATTAACAAGGAGGAAAACACATGAAACGCACACTCGCATTGTTGCTGGCACTTGCGCTCGCCGTCTCTCTGGCTGCGTGCCAAACCGGTACCAGCGTCACGGACCCGACGGATGCGCCTGCCCCAACGGCCACGCAGGAACCGCAGGCGGTTCAGTCTGCTGCCGAGGACATCATCGGCAATAAGGAATACCTCAATGTATACAAGACTTCCTTCAGCTCATCCTATTCCTCTTTCAACTATTTTTCGACCGCATATTCGACCGTCCGCTCCATCGTTTCAAACTGCATCGACGGCCTTGTGGAGCCGGATATCTACGGCGTATACGTCCCGTCCATTGCGGAAAGCTGGGAGACCAATGCGGATCAGACCATCTGGACCTTCAAGATCCGCGAGGGCGTGAACTGGGTGGACCATGAGGGCAAGGACACCGGCCTTGCGGTGACTGCGGAGGACTTCGTGGACGGTATCCGCTACATTGGCGACCCGCAAAACGACGCGTATTCCCTGCGCGTGGTGCGCAACCTCATCGAAGGCCTGTACGACTATTACTGGAATTTGGACGACATCGACGACCCCGAAGTGGAGACCGACCTTGTGCGCGACGAAGTGGTTGCGAGCTTTGACGAGACCGTAGGCGTCAAAGCGCTCGACGAATATACCGTGCAGTATACGCTCACATCCAGCGCCCCATACTTCCTTTCCCTGATCGAGAGCAGCATGCTGCTGCTGCCGGTCGAATACGACTATGCCATGGAGCTGGGGGACGACTTTGCCGTCGATAACGAGCACATGCTTTACTGCGGCGCGTATTACATCTCCCATTTTGAGCGCGACAAGGCGATCACACTTACCAAAAACCCGCTGTATTGGGATCTGGAGCACATCACTGTGGATCGCGTTGAATACCAGATGGTGCCTGAAGGGACGACTTCCCTTGAGATGTTTAAGCGCGGCGAGATCGACGAGACGAGCGTTGCGGCGGAAGAATACCTTTCCATGGCCGGCACGGAGTGGGAGGACAAGCTCATCCCCACGGAGCGCAGCCTTTCCACGAACTATCTCTGGCTCGATTTCCAGGGTGAGAACCCGGAGTTCAATACCTTCATCCAGAATGAAAACTTCCGCAAGGCGCTGCAATACTCGCTCAACCGCGAATCAATCGCAACGCTGCGCGACCCCGTCAACCCGGCGCGCGTCCTGCGCAATACCATCAACGCGGAAGACGCGATCTACGACAGCAACGGCGTAGATTACACGGATTATGAGCCGCTCAAGGCGATCAAGGAGACGGATTACAACGACCCCGAGCTGGCGCGCCAGTATATGGAAGCCGCGGTCGCAGAGCTTTGCGATGCGGAAGGCAACATCATCGGCGTCGAAGCCGGCACGGTGGATTACCTCCCCGTCGGCACGTTCGAGGTGGATGGAAAGCTCCCCGTCACCGTCATCTACGTCGGCACGGATGACGAGAGCGAGATCATCATGGCGCAGCTAATGAAAGCCATGATAGAAGAGGCCATCGGCGCGGATCTCATCAATTTTGAAATTGCCGCTTTCAGCGGCTGGACGTATGGCACCGTGGCCGATCCGCTCAATTACGACATCTATTTTGATTCGCTTTCCACCGGCTATGCCGATCCCTCCGGCCTGCTGACCCGGATGACAACGGATGGCGCAGAAAACGTAGGCTGCTACGAGGTGCCCGAATACGACGCGCTGATCGAGCAGGCGCTCAACGCCGCGACCTTTGAAGAACGCCTGCAATACTTTGCGGAAGCGGAGGCCTATCTCTGCAACGGAGCGTATGTCATCCCGTTCATCTCCTCGCTGCGCGGCTATTACATGACCAACTCCATGCCGTTTACAAGCCCGCTGACCCTGTATGGCAACAGCAAATATAAGGGTACGCTCGTGATGGAAGAGCCGCTTACCTACGAGGAGTATCAGACGCTTGAATCCGCCTACAACATCGCGCGGGAGGAGGCGCTCAAAGAAAGCTGAACCCAACGCTGACCCGAAAGCACAGTTGCGGCGCGCTGCCGGCGGGCGGCGCGCCTTTCCTTGAGCTTGTTTCCGTTGAATGTACGCGTAACCGTTTACTCCATCTGAAACGGAGGAATTTCCTTGACAAAGTATATCCTTTCAAGAACGCTGCGCTCTCTGCTGACCGTCGTAATCGTTTTCGTCACGGTCTTCATGCTCTTGCGCCTGATGCCGCTCACCGGCTATTTCCCGCAGGAGATCCTGAAGGAGACCGACGAGGCCACGCGCATGACCTACCTGCGCAACCAAGGCCTTCTGGATCACCCGTTCGTGCAGCTTTGGCGCTTCGTAAAGAACCTGTTCCAGGGGGATCTGGGCAGGAGCCTCACGGTTTACCCCAAGGTTCCCATCGCAACGCTGCTGCAGGAAAAAATCCCCGTCACGGCGGCGTTCGGCTTTTCGAGCATGCTGCTTGGCATCGTGCTCGGCATTTCGCTCGGCCTTTTGATGGTGCGCTATAAGAACCGCTGGGGAGACCGCCTCGGGACGCTCTACATCCTCGTCGTCCGCGCTGTGCCGAGCCTCATCTACCTCTTCTTCATCCAGGTTTGGGTATCCAAATGGTTTAACCTCCCGCTTGTGTTTTACAAGGACAGGCCGGAATCCTGGATCCTGCCTACGATCTGCCTCGCGCTTGGGAGCATCGCATATTATGCGCTCTGGCTCCGCCGCTTCATGGTGGATGAGGAAAACCGGGACTATGTGAAGTTCGCGCAGGTCAAGGGGCTGCCGAAGAAGGTTGTCCTGCGCAGGCACGTGTTCAAGAACGCGATGATCCCGCTTGTGATCTATCTCCCGAGCGATCTGCTGTTTATCATTTCCGGCTCCCTTGTGATCGAAAGCCTGTACGCCATCCCGGGCACGGGCGGCCTGCTCACCAACGCGATCAAAAGCCAGGATAACAACCTGGTGCAGGTGATCGTACTGATGTACGCGATCCTCTCGGTGATCGGCGTGTTCCTGGGCGATTTGCTGGTCGCGTTTGTGGACCCGCGCATCAAGCTGACGGAGGGAGAATAAATGGAAAGCAAAAAAATGCCCAATGCGGCTCTGAACCCGCTTAAGTTCCGCGCCGCTGTATTCGACAACATCAGCAGCGAGGACACGGGGTTCTCGAACTATTCCTATTGGCGCTCCACAATCCGCACTTTTTTCCGGAACAAGGCAGTTGTCGTGCTGGTTGGGCTCGTGTTCGCAATGATCGTGATGAGCATCCTTTACCCGGTGTTCTCGGATGTGGATCCCACGGAGGTGAGCCTTTTCCCGCTCGATTGGAATCTGCGCCCGAGCGCGGAGCACTGGTTCGGCACGGACACGCTCGGGCGCGACATCTGGGCGCGCGCCTGGTATGGCTGCCGCAACTCCTTCCTGCTCGGGTTCTGCATCGCCCTTTCGGACGTCGGCTTCGGCATGATCGCGGGCGCGCTCTGGGGCTACAACAAAAAGCTGGATCCGTTCATGATCGAGCTGTATAACATCATGACGAACATCCCGTCGACGGTTTACCTCGTGCTGCTTGCATACATTATGAACACGAGCTACCTTACTCTGTTCATCTCCATGGCGTCCCGCGGGTGGATCGTGGAAGCGCGCTTCTTCCGCAACCGCATCCTCTCCCTGCGCGACAGCGAATACAACATCGCGTCCAAATGCCTTGGCACGCCGGTGCGGCGCATTGCGACGCGCAACATCATCCCGCACATCGTGAGCCTCATCATCATGGAAGCGGCGCTCTGCATCCCGTATTCCATCGGCTCTGAAGTGTTCATGGGCTTTGTGGGCGTCGGCATGCCGGTAGACGCGATCACCCTTGGCAACATCGTCAACCAGGGGCGCGCTTCCTTTACGCTGCACCCGTACCAGATGATGCTGCCGACGGCCATCCTTTGCATCATCACCGTCGCGTTTTATGTGATCGGCAATAAATTCGCGGATGCTTCCGATCCGCGCAACCACGTTTGAGGAGGGCGGAAACCATGGAACAGAACAAGAACGGCCATGCATCGCCGCTGATCCTTTCCGCAAGGGATGTGGAGGTCAAATTCAACCTGCGCGGCGCAACGCTCACCGCTGTGCGCGGCGCGTCGCTCGACCTGTACGAGGGCGAGACGCTCGCCATCGTGGGCGAATCCGGCTGCGGGAAATCCGTGTTCACCAAGTCTTTCATCGGGATGCTGGATAAGAACGGCTCCGTCACCGGCGGCGAAATCCTTTACCGCGGGGAGGATCTGACCAAGTATAAAACCGAGGCGGAATGGCTCCGGGTGCGCGGGAAGAAGATCGCCATGGTGTTCCAGGACCCCATGACGAGCCTCAATCCGGTGCGCACCATCGGCGAGCAGATCGCGGAGGTCATCACCTGGCACTTTGGCACGGAACACGAGGAGGCCAAGCGCGAGGCGATCGAGATCCTCAAGCGCGTCGGCATCGCGGATGCGGAATCCCGCTACAAGCAATACCCCAACGAATTCTCGGGCGGCATGCGCCAGCGCGTCGTGATTGCGACGGCCATCGCCTGCCGGCCGGAGATCCTCATCTGCGACGAGCCGACCACCGCGCTCGACGTTACGGTGCAGGCACAGATCCTCCGGCTCATCAAGGATCTGCAAAAGGAATTGAAGATGACGGTCGTTTACATCACCCACGATCTTGGCGTCGTCGCAAACGTCGCGGACTGGGTGGGCGTGATGTACGCCGGGCAGATCATCGAATACGGCACGGTGCGCGAGATCTTCAAACAGCCGGCCCATCCTTACACGAAAGCGCTGCTGCAATCCCTGCCGCAGCTCGGCGTAAAGGGACACGAGCTCTACTCTATCAAGGGAACGCCGCCGAGCCTGTTCAAGGAGATCCGTGGTGACGCGTTTGCGCCGCGCAACCCGGAAGCGATGGAGATCGACTTTGAGGAGGAGCCCCCGCGCTTCCAGATCTCGGATACCCATTGGGCAAAGACTTGGCTGCTGCACCCCTATGCGGCAGAATACCGGAAGGAAATCGAAGCGGCGGAAGCGGCGCGCCGGGCGGAGCATGCCGAGCCCGCGGAGCCGTTCGACTACGGCGCGCATGCGGAGAAGCTCTTGCAGGTGAAGAACCTCACGGTCAAGTTCAAGCTGGCTGGGAAGGAATTCCGCGCCGTGGACAGCGTAAACTTCGACATTTATAAGGGCGAGACGCTTTCGCTCGTCGGCGAATCCGGTTCCGGCAAGACGACCATCGGCCGGGCGATCATGCGCATCTATAACAACAACGTGGATGGCAGCATTGTCTATAAGGGCGATCCGATCACGGGCAGGCTCGGAAAGGACGACGTGAAGCACCTGCATATGGAGATGCAGATGATCTTCCAGGATCCGATGGCTTCGCTCAACGAGCGCGCCAAGGTGGATTACATCATCTCCGAGGGGCTTTACAATTACCACCTGTTCGACAACGAGGAGGACCGGCTGCGCAAGGTGGAGGAGATCATGCAGGAGGTGGGCCTTTCCAAGGAGTTTTCCTCCCGTTTCCCGCACGAGTTCTCCGGCGGCCAGCGCCAGCGCATCGGCATTGCGCGCAGCCTCGTCATGAACCCGGATTTCATCGTGGCGGACGAACCCATCTCTGCGCTCGACGTTTCCATCCGCGCCCAGGTCATCAACCTGCTCAACAAGCTCAAGCGCGAGCGCGGGCTCACGTATCTGTTCATCGCCCATGACCTTTCCGTGGTCCGCTTTATCTCGGATCGTATCGCCGTCATCAACAAGGGGCGCATCGTGGAGCTCGCGGCCTGCGAAGAGCTGTTCCGCTGCCCGCTGCATCCGTATACCAAGGCGCTGCTCTCCGCGGTGCCGTATCCGGATCCTGAGCTTGAGCGGGGCAAGGAGCTGCTGGTTTACGATCCCGCCATGCACAACTATAAGGATGACGCGCCCGCATGGGTGGAAATCATGCCCGGACATTTCATCCTTGCGAACGAACCGGAGCTTGCGATTTACCGAGAGGAGCTGGGAATCTGATGGAAGCGCTGCAGAAAAAACGGTATTTCCGCCTGATCTATGCAAAGGCACTGCGCTACTTTGCGTATGCGCTCGCCGCGTCGGCATTCATCGCGGGCCTGTATGGCGGGGTGCGGCTATACTTTGTGTTCGCGCTTTGCGCGGCGGGCTGCGCGTTCCTCGCCTGGAGCTGGTTTACGCACCTGCATGCGGCGGGCTTCTTCCACGGGGACGCATGGAAGAAGAAAAGGCGCAGGCCGCGCGTGCCGTATCTCCACCGGCGCGATAAGACGAAGTTGCGCCGGCCATCCTTTGCGATGGACAACACGGATTTTGACGACGACCTCGTCTCCGCCACGGCGTGCAACGAGGCGGAGTTTGAGCCGGAGCAGCAGGAGCGGGCGCGCGTGCTTGCGCGGGCGGCCTGCGGGCTGCTGCTGATCCTGGTTTCCCTGGTTATCCCGATGTGAGGTGGTTTCTATGCGGATTCAAAACGGTATTTTGCTCACCATGGAGGGCGGGCGCTTTGAAACGGGCTATGTGGACTTTGAAAACGGCGTCGTTACAGCCTGCGGGGATCTGCGGGATGCGCCCGCTTATTGCGGGGAGACGTTTGACGCCGCGGGCGGCTATATCCTGCCCGGACTGATCGACGCGCATACGCATATCGGCATCTCGGAGGAAGGCCTGCGCTGGGAAGGGGAGGACTGCAACGAGACGACCTCCCCGGTCACGCCGGACGTGCGCGTGGTGGACGGCTTCAACCCGTTCGATACGGCGATCCCGAAGGCGCGGCGCGCGGGTGTGACGACCGTTGCGGTCGCCCCCGGCAGCACGAACGTGATCGGCGGGCAGATCGCCGCGATTAAGCTCGCGGGGACCAACGTGGACGAGATGACGCTCAAGGCCCCCTGCGCGATCAAATTTGCGCTTGGGGAAAACCCGAAGCGCAATTATGGGGAAAACAAAGGGCGCGAGCCCATGACGCGGATGGGGACGGCGGCCATTATGCGCCGCACGCTTACGCGCGCGCAGCGTTACCTGGCCAAAAAGGAGGCGGGCGAGGATCTATATGAGCCGGACATGGAGGCGCTCATCCCGCTGCTGCGGCGGGAGATCCCGGCGCATTTCCATGCGCACCGTGCGGATGACATCCTGACGGCTGTGCGCATCGCAAAGGAGTTCCGCCTGCGCTATTGCATCCTGCACGCCACGGGCGCGGGGAAGATCATCCCCTGCCTTGCGGCGGAGGATATGATCCCCGTAGTCGGTCCCTCAATGGGACCCGCCGGGAAGCCGGAGACCGTGGGCGGCTCGTTTGAAACGGCGGGGCAGCTCAGCAAGGCGGGCATGCGGGTCGCCATCACGACCGACCATGACGTTACGCCGCTCTGGCTGCTGCCGGCTTTTGCCGCGATGTGTGTGCGCGAAGGGCTTCCCGAGGAGGACGCGCTGCGCGCCATCACCATCCATGCCGCGCGCGCGATGGGCGTGGAGGATCGCGTCGGCTCCCTCAAGCCGGGCAAGGATGCGGACGTCGCCGTGTTTAACGGCCATCCGTTCCATTACCTGACCCGCACGGCCGCCGTGTTCATCGGCGGGAAGCGCGTGGAATAAAACTTTCCTGACGCACGATGGGGCTGCCGGAAAAGGGCAGCCCCATTTAAAAATGGACGTTTGGCGCTAAGCCGCAATATCCTTCCTCGCATAACGCGCGAATGCGGCGCATACGGAGATGGCTGCATAGCCAAGGCCAAGCAGCAGCAGCGGGACGTTGAGCGTGGAATCCGCAATGATGTCCGCCGCCTCCGCATAGTGGAAGGGCGTAATATAGTGCAGGAATTCCGCCGCTTCGGAGATGTTGCCGACGAGGTTCAAAAAGTACAGAAACGCGGCGAGGCAAAGGCCCGCACCGACGCCTCCGCGCCGCGCAAAGGCGGATGCGCCGAAGCAGATGCAGCCGATCTCCACCTGCAAGGCAAGCTGGGCGAGGTGGAACAGCGCGAATTCGCGCACGGCGATTTTTTCGCCGATGGCCGCGAACGAGAGCAGGGAACAGCAGACGCAGGCCGCGTTGAACAGCAGCAGCTGTGCGAGCAGCGCGGCGAGCTTTTCCGCGACGACGCGGGTGCGGGAGACCGGGTGCGTCAAAAGGAATTCCGCCGTGTGCGCGCCTTCTTCCTTGGCGAGCAGGCGCACGCCGAGATAGGCCGCGAACAGCGCCCCGCCGATGCCGAGCACGTTGCCGCATTCGACGCCGTAAAAGCCCATCGGCTCCGCGAAGCTGATCCGATCCATGCCGAAGGCGGCGGTAAAGTCGCCCATTTCGGAAAACAGGTCGCTTACGCTGCCCATCTGCCCCAGCATCTCCGGGAAGAGGATCATGCAGAGGAAGATCATCCCGCCCACAATGGCGCACCAGACGCAAAGCGTTTTTGCGCTTTGCTTCATTTCATGCCGGAAGATGGTCATTCGTCCGTCCCTCCATTCTGATAAAAATGCAGGAATACCTCTTCGAGGTCTGGCTCCGTGATGGTCAGGTCGGTTACGGGGAGCCCCTGGAGCGCCGCGATGAGCGCTGGCATTTCCCCGCCATACAGGAAGCTGACACCATGCTCCGTGCGGGAGACGTCAGCCATGCCAGGGAGATCCAATGCAGGTATCCCCTGTACGTTTACGCGCCGCGCAGCCGTGCGCGCAAGGCGCTCCACCGTGTCGCAGGCGATGAGCCGCCCTTCCCGAATGATGGCGGCGCGGCCGCAGTGGCGTTGGATCTCCGAAAGCACGTGGGAGGAGAGGAACACTGTGGCGCCTGCCCGGTGCCGCTCCTTCAGAATGGCGAAGAACTCCTTCTGCATGAGCGGGTCAAGGCCGCTCGTCGGTTCGTCAAGGATGGAAAGGCGCGGCTTGTGCTGCAACGCGCAGATGATGCCGAGCTTTTTGCGGTTGCCCAGGGAAAGCTCCTCTACCTTGCGGCGCGGGTCGAGCGCAAGGCGCTCGCACAGCGCGGCGGCCTCCTTTGCGCAGTCGAGCCCACGCAGCTTTGCGGAGAACGCGATGACGTCGCCTGCGCGCATGCCGGGGTAGAACGCGGCTTCGGAGGGGAGATACCCAACGTTTGCAAGGATCTCCCGGCGGTGCTTCGTACAATCGAGCCCGAAGAGCTCCGCCCGCCCTGCGGTGGGGGAGATGAGCCCAAGCAGCGTGCGGATGGTCGTGCTTTTGCCGGCGCCGTTTGGCCCGATGAAGCCGAAAAACTCGCCTTCAGCAAGCGAGATGCTGAGGCCCTCAACGCCGCGCGCCTTGCCATAGCGCTTGGTCAATCCTTCGGTTTTGAGGATCGCGTCCATCAAAGAAATTCCTCCCTATAAAATTGTTGCTTGAGCAGCGCGACATGCGCCAGAAATTCATCATTGAGCGCTTCGAGATCCTTGAGCTGTTCCGGCGTGCGGCTGCGCATGAAGCCATCCGCCATCCAGAGCACGATGTTGAGCAGCGCCTCTGCGGAAACACCCTCCTTCAGTTTGGATGCGTCCGCACGGGCCAGGAAGCGCGCGCTGCTGTCCATGACGATTGCGCTGAAGCTGTCCACGAGGGCGGGGCGCACGCGTGGATCCTCCTCAAAATACGCGTTGGCGATGAACTGCATCGCATAAGGGTGTGCATGCAGGATGGCGATTTTGGAAAGCTGCGCGCTTACGAGGATGTTGAAGAAGTCCGTTTCGGAATAATCGTGCGCTGCGGACATCTCCCGGATCACGAGTTTTGTCGCATAATCGTAAAGGTAAAGGTAAAACTCCCGCTTGCTCCCAAAATAATGGAACAGCAACGCCTTGGAAACGCCTGCAAGGCGCGCCGCTTCCTCCATGGAAGCCTTGGCATAATTGTGCTTGGCGAACACCTGCAATCCGGCGCTGCGCATCGCCTCCTGCCGCTCCGCCGGGAGCTCGAAGAAACGCTGGTTCAAAAGAAGACCTCCTGTGTTGACCGAATCGGTTAACACAATTATAGCATGGTTGATCGAATCGGTCAATATAACGCTGATGCTTGGCTGAAGAAACTCGGAGCTCTCCTTTCAAAAAGGAAGTAAATTGATGCAGTGCATCCCCAACAACAAAAAGGAAATTTGCCCGCATAGGAGGCCGCTTTCCTCCGTTTTACGTATACTCCTTATGCTTGCCGTTGTTCCCGTTAAGAGAGGAAAAAGGCTCCGCCCAGCCCGCTGCGGCACGGGCCTTTGCGCAACGCAAATGCCTGCGTCCGCCTGCGCGCCCCATTATAAGGACAACTGTGATTGAGCAGAATAAAGTTATTGACATATGACGGAAATGGAGTATACTGAATTTGTAAATGGCATATGTCGGAAAAAGGAGGCGCTCATGCCAAGACCGTGCAAACAAAGGCGCGTCTGCGCCATGCCCGGCTGCCTGCGGTTTGGGCCGGTGGAGGGCGGCAAGCCCGAGCTGCCGCCGATTGCGATGGCGGTGGATGAATTTGAGGCGATCCGCCTCATCGACTACGAAGGGCTGACGCAGGAAGCGTGCGCGGCACGCATGAACGTCGCGCGCACCACGGCGCAGGCGATTTATGCGGGCGCGCGCAGCAAGGTTGCCGAATGCTTGGTGACGGGGCGGGAGCTGACGATCCAGGGCGGCGCATACGTGCTGTGCGACGGCGCGGCGATCGGCTGTGGGCACGCCTGCGCGCGGAGGCGGTGCGAAACGCCGGAAGAACAATACGAGGGGGAAAACCCCAGAAACGGAAGGAGAAAAAACATGCGGATCGCGGTAACTTATGAAAACGGGACGGTATTCCAGCATTTTGGGCATGCGGAGCAGTTTAAGCTGTACGATGTGGAAAGCGGCGCGGTGCGCGCCTCCAAGATTGTGGAAACCAACGGCAGCGGCCACGGCGCGCTTGCGGCGTTCCTGAAGGGGAACGGCGTGGATGTGCTGATCTGCGGCGGCATTGGCGCAGGCGCGCAGAACGCGCTGCGGGAAGCAGGCGTCCAGCTCTATGGCGGCGTTACAGGCAGCGCGGACGAGGCGGTCTCGGCGCTTTTGAACGGTACGCTTGCGTATAACGTAGCCGTGCAGTGCAGCCACCACGACGAACGCCATGGCGCGGATCATGCCTGCGGCGAGCATGGCTGCGGCGGGCATGCGGAAGGCCATGCCTGCGGAGGCCACACCTGCGGCGGGAAATGACACGCAGACAGTATGAAAATCATGGGCTGCGGAAGCGTTTTCGCAGCCCATGATAGCTGTAAAGGCGCGGCGCGTTCCTTTACTTCCGCCCCCGCATTTGCTATACTGAAAAACAAAAAGCCGAGGCAGGACCAATGAACGGAAAACCGCGAAAAAAACGGGAGCCGCAGGGAAAACAGCCGGAATTCCTCCGGTTTTGCGCCACTGCGTTCGACGAGCTTTGGTATTTGGTCAAGCTGAACCTGCTCTTCCTTGCGGGGTGCGCGCCGGTTGTGACCATGCCGATGGCGCTTACGGCGGCGCTGCGCGTTACGAGCCTCCTTGCGGGCGGGAAACGGCCGCCGCTCTGGCCCGAATTCCGCAAGGCGTTCCTGGGCGAATGGAAGCGCGCGCTGCCCTGCGGCTGGGCGTTTGCGCTTGCCGCGGGGCTTGCCGGGTACGGCGCGTATTCCTACGGCGCGATGGCGGGCGCAAACCCGCTCGCACTGCTGCCGCTCCTTGCGGCGGCGCTGATTTTTGCGGCGCTCACGGCCGCCGGGCTTTACTTCCATTCCATGCTGGCCATGTGCGAGCTTTCGCTTGGGGACATGCTCAGAAACGCGCTGATCCTGGCTGTTTCGGAATTCCGGCGCAGCGTGCTCGCGGTTTTCGCGCTTGTGATGTGCATCGGCGCGTCGACGCTGTTCTTCCCGGTGACGCTGCCGCTCGCCGTGTTCCTATTGCCTGCGCTCGGCCTGCTCGCGGCCTCCTTTGCGCTCCGCCCCGGGCTTTTGCGCTGCATGCTGGCCGGGGAGGATGAGGAAGCCGGTGCGCGGTGAGCGGCGCGACACTGCGTTTCATCCGGAATTTGAGTCGGGAGGGGAAAGAAAAGCGGTTATGAAGCCCGGAGCCAGCGCGGCACGGGCTTTTTTATAGCAGCGCAAAGGAGATGCACTGCTTTTTTATTTCAGGCAGGAGGCGGAGGCGCCTTGCAGCAACATAACAACATGTTTTATAAAATATATATGACAACTGCCGGATTTATGATATAATAAAAACAAGGAAAAACATGGGTCGGCAGCGGCAAGAGCCAGGGGGAGCATGCGGACGCAGACGCCATGAATCATTGAGGAGGGAACGATGAAAACGAAACAGAAGAAAACGCTTGCATTTCTGCTGTGCGCGGCGCTTGTGCTGGCGCTTTGTCCCGCGGCCTTAGCGGAAGGCGGAGAAGCGCCCCAGACCACCGGCCCGTGGTTGATCGGCGAAACGCAGTATGCCACGTTCGCGGATGCGGTGGCTGCCGTCCCGGAAGACGGCACCGCTACGACGATCCAGCTCACGGCGAATACGGAATGCGCCGGCTCGAAGGTGCAGCCGAACCAGAACATCACGGTCAACCTGGGCAACTACACGTTTACGGTCGTCGCACCCACTGTAGGCTCGGCGGGTACCGAGACGAACGGATTCCAGCTCCTGAAGGGAAGCACCGTAACGTTCCAGAATGGAACGCTCTATGCTGCCCCAAACCCCAAGCTAGGAATTTTCATCCAGAACTACTGCAATTTGACGCTGCACAATGTAGAAGTCGATGCGAGCGGCTCTAACGCCGAGTATGTTGTAAGCAACAACAACGGCAGCCTGACGGTTACTGGCAGCACGAGCCTTCTGGCTCCTGATGGCCAAAAGGCATTTGACGTCTATTATTGGCCGAATGGCGGCTATCCGGATGGCGTTACCGTCAACGTGAACACGACTGGCACGATTCAGGGCGACATCGAATATGGACATGATAAAACGCAGACTGACGTTCTGGAGAAAGCGAAGATCAACATCCAGTCCGGCACGTTTACGGGCAGCGTAACGACGGCCGTTGAGAACGCCAACATCACCGTGAACGGCGGCACGTTTGATGCCAATAACCAGGCCAGCTTTGTGCCGTATGTGCCTGAGGGCAACACGCTGGTTCAGAACGAGGATGGCACGTATTCCCTTGGAGTTGCCGAAAACGCTGTTGCCACAGTGGGCGGAAAAGGATATGAGTCCCTGCAGGCTGCAATCAATGCGGCGAAAGCGGGAGAGACTGTCAAGTTGCTCAAGGATACGAATGAGAATGTGACGATCGCATCCGGCAGCTTCACGCTGGATCTCAACGGCAAAACGCTCGACGGCGGAACGACGAAGGGAACAGCCGCGCTGACGAACAACGGCGGCAATATTGTGATCACCGACAGCGTGGGCAGCGGGCAGATCAAGCGCTCGGATACCAGCAAGGCGGGATGCTATTACACCATCCTGAACAACAGCGGAACGCTGGAGATCGCGGGCGGCAAGGTGTACAACCATGCGGGCGGCGACGAACCGACCCCGTGGTCGGGCGCGTCCCTGATCTGCAACGGCCCCCACGCTGAGGCGACCCTGATCATCAGCGGCGGCCATATCGAGCAGGACAACTTTATCGCTGTGAAGAACGACGCGTGCGGAATCCTGAAGATCACTGGCGGTACGATTACATCCAAAACCCAGTCCGTGCAGAACTGGTGCGAAGCTGAGCTCTCCGGCGGTACGCTGACGGGCACTGTGCTCACCGCCGGATATGTAGACAACGGCACCGTGAGCGCAGGGCACACGGTCGTGTCCGGCAGCTGCTCCATAAAGGGGGATATGCAGGTGTATTGGTACGACACCAACCCCGCGCCGTCGCCGTCCAATCTCCCGACCATAGAGGTGAGGGGCGGCTCCATTGACGGCAAGCTGGTAAAAGTCACAAGAGCCGGCATTGTTGCCAATGACGATGCGAACAGCCAGATCGTGATTTCCGGCGGCACGTTCACGAGCCCGGTTCCCGATGAATTCTGCGCGCCCGGGTATCACCCGGAGGAACTTGAAAACGGCGGCTACGGCGTGAGCGACTATTACCACACCGGCACTACCGGCTCCGGCCTGGTTTCCGGCGGCGTGGTGATTGGAACGGGGACGAACACCGGCGCGGTGACAGATCCCTCGCTCCTCCCCCCGCAGACCGGCGACGCGGGCAGCGTTGGGATCGTGGGCGCACTGTTGCTCCTGGCTTCCTGCGGCATGGCGGGGATCGCCCTGCGCAGGAGCGCCAAAAAGCGCGAAATGAACTAACCTCTCCATGAAACGAGCCGCCCCCGGAGAACCGGGGGCGGCATTTTTGCGTTGAGGCTTTACGGAACGGCTTCTTGATACGGCAATCCTCAGTCCGCTTCGCGAACAGCCCCTTTGCCAAAGGAGCCTTTTGGCCTGTGCGCTCTCGAGCGCCGTCCGAATACGAAGCCCGTTGGAGTTCACCACGCCCAAACGCCCCCTTTTTGAAAGGGGGTGGCAGCGTGTAAGCGCTGACGGGGGATTGCCGTATCCCGAGGCGCTTCGGGAAGCACCAACGTAAAAATGCCGCTCCCAGTTCTCCTGGAGGCGGCTTTGCAGTTGCCGTCAAGGCGGCAATTTCTGCTTTGAGAGTGCGGCGCGCTTATTCCGGCTTTGCCTGCGCAAGGCGGCGGAGGACGGTCTCGTAGCCATCTGCACCGTAGGCAAGGCAGCGGTTCACGCGGGAGATCGTGGCGGTGGAAGCGCCGGTCTTCTCTGCGATGGCGGTATAGGTCTCGCCCCCGCGCAGCAGCACCGCGACCTCCATGCGCTGCGAAAGCGCGTGCAGCTCTGCGACCGTGCAGAGATCCTCAAAAAAACGGTAGCATTCCTCTACGCTTTGGAGCGAAAGGATGGCTTCAAACAGGCGGTCGGCCGCCTCGCTTTGCAGCTTGCTTTGGTACATGGGCACGCTCCTTTCGATGGGTTCGCTTTAGTTTAACACGGTAAAGCGCGAAAGTCAACAAAATAACCGGTCAATATCGCATATGCCTTATATACGTGCGTGCAACTGCTGCGTCATCGTCGGTCGGAATAGCTATGGCGATGCCTCCCTCCTCTTCCTTGCATTTGCCGTGAAGCAGCCCATTTTGCGGTTCGCAGAAGTCTGAAAAGGCTAGACCAGTTATGGGGCAAGGCGTGAGGCCGAAGGAATAGTGGCGCTATTTCGAGGCCGAACAACGCCGCCACATGGCCGGGATCGCCTTTTCGGACCGATGTTTTCTTGCCTCATCGCCCCGAAAGGCTCCGTGCTTTGCAAAGGAAGCGCGGAGCCTTTCTCGTACAAGGTATGGGGATTCAGCGCGTGAGCTTCGTCAAAAACGCGCGGGTGCGCTCGTTTTGCGGGTTGTCGATCACATCCTCCGGCCTGCCCTGCTCCACGATCACGCCCCCGGCCATGAAGATCACCCGGTCGGCTACGCTGCGGGCAAAGGCCATCTCGTGCGTTACGATGAGCATGGTCATTTTCTCTTTGGCGAGGGATTGGATGACGCGCAGGATCTCGCCGGTGAGCTCCGGGTCGAGCGCGCTGGTCGGTTCGTCAAAAAAGAGCATCTTTGGGCCCATTGCGAGCGCCCGGGCGATGGAAACGCGCTGCTGCTCGCCGCCGGAAAGCTGGTAAGGGTAAGCCTCCGCCCGGTCGGCAAGGCCCATCTTCGCAAGCAGGGCCATGGCGGTTTCCATAGCCTCCGCCCGGCTGCGCCTTTGCACGCACATGGGTGCGTCGATGATGTTCCTCAGCACGGAATAATGCGGGAACAGGTGGAAACTTTGGAACACAAGGCCAAACGATGTGCGGATCTCTTTGAGCGTCTGCGCATCCGCGTAGACGGTCCTGCCGTCCGGCCCGGGTTCGGCCGCGGAGCGGCCCAGGTAGCGCAGCGCGCCGCCATCCATGGTTTCGAGCAGCGCTGCGCACCGCAGGAGTGTGGATTTGCCGGAGCCGGAAGGGCCGATGACCGCGACGACTTCGCCCTCCGCTACGGAGACGGAAATGTCCTTAAGCACCTTGCGCCCGCCAAAGCTCTTCTGCAGGGATTCGATTTGGAGGATGTTGTTCATGACGCACTCCTTTTTATCGGTAATAGGCCAGCTTGCGTTCGAAGCGCTCCATGCCCCAGGCGACGAGCGCGTTGAACACATAGTAGAACACGGCGGCGGCGACGAGTGCGGTCATGCTCTTTTCGGCGGAAGCGATCTGCTTTGCGAGCGTGAACATCTCCATCACGCCGATGGAGAAGGCGAGGGAGGTATCCTTCACAAGCGTGATGACCTCGTTCGTGACGGGCGGCAGGATCCGCTTGACCATCTGCGGGAAGATGATGCGCCAGAAGGTCTGCCCTTTGGAATAGCCGAGCACCTCCGCGGCTTCATATTGGCCGCGCGGGATGGATTCGATGCCCGCGCGGTAGATCTCAGCGAAATAGGCCGCATAGTTGAGCACGAACGCGATGATGACGGCATAGAACCGGTAACCGTTGGTGAGCGGGATCTTCAGCAGGAACCACGGCCCAAAATACACCACGAGGAGCTGGAGCATCAGCGGCGTGCCGCGCATGATGGAGATGTAGACCTGCATGAGTATGCGCAGCGGGGTGCACCTGCTCATGCGCCCAAACGCCAATGGGAGCGCCAGCGGGAGCGCGCCGAGGAGCGTGAACGCGAAGATGAGCATGGAGGTGAGCATGCCGCCTCCGAGCTGTGTGAGCATTACCTGAAAAGACATGGGGATTCTCTACCTTCCGGGCTTGATAAACCGGCTTATCATAAATCGAAAGAAAACGCGGACGGCGGCAAAGCGGCCCGCGTTTTGGCTGCATCGGTTATTTGCCGAGCGTGCAGACGTCATAGCCGAACCACTTGTTGGAAATTTCCGTGAACTTGCCGTCTTCGACCATCTCCAGCAGGGTCTCCTGCACCTGGTCGCGCAGTTCGGTGTTGCCGAGCTTAAAGCCGACGGCATATTGTTCGCTCTGGAGCGGTTCCTCCATGATGGAGAACTGATCCTCCCGGCCCTCGATCTGGTAACGCGCAACGCCGACGTCCATGCCGATGGCATCTACGGCACCGGACTCGAGCTCCATGAACGCGGTGTTATACTCCGCGCAGCGTTCGAGCGACGCGAAGGAATCGCGCAGCGCGATCGCCTCCGGGTTCTCCTCGTCGTTGAGGGCGGCTTCACAGGAGCTGTCCGCCTGAACGGTCACGACCTTGCCCGCAAGATCCGCAAAGGCGGCGATACCGTCCGCGGCGCGGGTCACGAATACCTGGGAATTGTCCATGTAAGCATCCGTCCAGGTGTAAAGCTCCTCGCGGTCGTTCATGGTGAAGCCGTTCCAGATGCAGTCGATCGCGCCGGATTCCAGCTCGAAATCCTTGGCGTCCCAGTCGATAGGGGAGAGCTTGAGCGTCCAGCCGCGGCGCGTGCAGACCTCTGCGGCAAGGTCCAGATCAAAGCCGATGTATTCGCCGTTGTCGTCGATGTAGCCATAGGGCGGGAAATCCGCGTCAAAGCCGACGGTGAAGGTCTTTCCTTCCTGCCCGGCCGGCTGGGCGCAGCCGAATGCGGCGGCAAGAACGAAGGTCAGCGCAAGCGCGAGCAGGAAAAACTTCATGCGTTTCATAGTGGTGTGTCCTCACTTTCCATGCAGTCGAATATGTTGCTCTGGTATAGTAACACATTAGCATGATAAAGTAAAGAGGAAATATATAATATATTAAAACAACCCTGCTCGGCAGGGCACGGGAGAGACGCGCTGCTTTCGGGCAACTTTTGCGCCAAGCTGCAGCGCGAAAACGGGCTGCCGGAAATAGGGGGGCAGCCCTTTGGAAGGTGCGTTATGCGTCCTGCGCAGAGGGTACGATCGTGCGGACCCATTTCCCGCTTTTCACAAACAGGTATCCAGCGATACATTTGAAAATCTCAAGTGCGGTACAGATGAAGAACATCGGCACGATGTGGATGTCCGTGAAGCGCGAGAGCACGAATGCGACGGGGATGCAGACGCACCAGACATAGCCGCTGTCAAAAAGCATGGTGATCTTCGTCTGCCCGCCGGAGCGCAGCGTGAAATAGCATGCGTGCGAGAAGGCGTGGAACGGCATGCTGCATGCGGAGATGAGCAGGAAAGTGGCCGCAAGGGCTTTCACCTCCGCCGTGGTGTTGTAGAGGTTCGGGATCGCGCCGGATACAAACGCAAGGAGCCCGCCGAGCAGGAAGCAGGTCGCCACGCTGAAGGCGATCATCTTCCGGTCGGTATCGCGCGCTTCCTCCGCTTTGCCCGCGCCAAGGAGGTTGCCCACCACGATGCCGATGGATGAGCCGAGCGCCTGGAAGCTGATGTTGAACAGGTTGGCGACAGTGCTCGAGATGTTCACCGCCGCGATCACCGCAAGGCCGCGCGTGGAATAGCATTGGTTGAGCATCGACATGCCCACGGACCAGAGCGCTTCGTTGAGCAGCAGCGGCATGCCCTTCTGCACAATGTGCACGGCGAGCGCGCGCGGCACGCGCAGCGTGCGGTAAGCGCCGAGGAAGAACGGCGTACGCTCCGGGTGTGCGTGGGCCCAATACATGATGAGCCCAAGCTCCACAAAGCGGGAAATCACCGTCGCTACAGCGGCGCCCGCAGGACCCATGGCGGGCAGGCCGAGCTTGCCGAAGATGAGCAGATAGTTGAGGACGAGGTTCGTGAGCACCGCGGCAATGCTCGCAATCATCGGGCGGAGGGTCTCGCCCGTTTCGCGCAGCGTGGAGGAATAGGCCTGGGAAAGAGCATATGGCGCAAGCCCGAGGAGCATGATGCGGATGTATTCCCGCCCATAGGCGAGCGTCAGCGCAAGGTCGCCCTCCGCACTGCCCTCATGCAGGAAGAGGCTGATGAGCGGCCTATTCCAGAAGCCGAACGCCGCGAGGCAGACTGCGCATATTACGATGCAGACAAGCAGCTTGAAGCGGAACACGCTGCGGATGCCCTCCACATCCCGCTTGCCGGCAAACTGCGCGCCAAAGATGCCCGCACCGGAAAGCCCGCCGAAGATGCACAGGTTGAAGATGAAGATGAGTTGGTTGGCGATGGCCACGCCGGACATCTGCTCCGTGCCGAGGCGGCCGACCATCAGGTTATCCAGCACGCCGACGAATTGCGTGATGCCGTTTTGGATCATCACGGGCACGGCGATTGCGAGCACCATGCGGTAAAAGGCTTTGTTGCCGATCAGGGAACGCAGTTTCATGCTTTCCATCCATTCTTACTTTATCAAATATAGTCAAAACATTATAATACCATAAGCCGTGCGGAATTGCATCCTGGATTTTCCGCCTTTTGCTTTCGGAATACGCCGGATCATCGTGCGGGAGAACCCGAACTGCTTGGCCGCCTTGGGGGAGACCTCTACTTCTTTGGCAGCACGGCGGGCCCGTGCAGGAGCCTTTTGCTTGCCAAAATGAATCACTTGTATTATAATAAATAATGCAAATAACACAAAGCGCCGCAACCTGCGGCAGAGGAGACGCACATGCTTTCGTTTGAGAACTTTTCCAAGACTTACCCCGGCGGCAAGCGCGCGGTGGACGGCTTGACCCTCCGCGTGGAGGCGGGGGATATTTACGGCTTCATCGGCCACAACGGCGCGGGGAAGACAACGGCCATCCGCGCGGCGGTTGGCGCGCTCGCCTTCGAGGAAGGGGAGATCCGCATCGGCGGCAAATCCGTGCGGGAAAACCCGGTTGAATGCAAGGCGCTTACGGCCTATATCCCGGATAACCCGGAGCTGTACGATTACCTGACGGGCATGCAGTACATCAACTTCATCGCAGATGTGTTCGGCGTTGCGGAGGCGGAGCGGCGGGAGCGCATCGCGCGCTATGCCGCAGCCTTTGAGATGGAGGAAAGCCTCGGCGGGCTCATCGGTTCCTACTCCCACGGCATGAAGCAGAAGACAGCGCTCGTCGCGGCACTCGTGCACGCCCCCAAGCTCCTCGTACTCGACGAGCCGTTTGTTGGGCTCGACCCGAAGGCCTCGCATACGCTCAAGGGCGTGATGCATGAGCTTTGCGAAGCAGGTTCGGCCATCTTCTTCTCCACGCACGTACTGGAAGTGGCGGAAAAGCTCTGCAACAAGATCGCCATCATCAAAAACGGCCGCCTGGTGACGGCAGGCGAGACGGAGGCGGTCAAGGGGGATCATTCTCTTGAAGACGTGTTTATGGAGTTGATCGACGCATGAAGAAGCTGTTTTTTCTCCTCCGGGTGGATGCGCTCGGCGTGCTGGGCGTCAACCGCCTGTGCCATGGCGGGGATCGGGCTGCGAAACGCAAAGCGATAGGCGCGCTCGCGCTGGCGGCGTTCGTGGCGGCATGTTTTGCCGGGATCGCGTTCCTTTATTTTTCCATGATGGCGGGCGCGTTTGCGGCGCTGGGCGCCTTGGAACTGATCCTCGGCGTCGCGGCCGTCGCAGGGGCGCTCGTGACGGTGGTTGCAAGCATCGTCAGCGCGCCGAACACGCTTTTCACTTTCCGGGATTTCGACCAGGTGCTTTCCCTGCCCATCCCGGTAAGCACGGTCGCATTCAGCCGGCTTTTGAAGCTCGCGCTGCGCAACCTGCTGTTCCTCTGCGTGGTGCTGATCCCGGCCGGCGTTGCCTATGGCCGCAGCGCGGCAACAGGCGATGGGTTTGCGCTACGCTATGCCCTGCTGACGCTGCTTGCGCCGCTTTTGCCCATCACCGCCGCGGCCGCGCTCGGCATGCTCATCGCCAAGGTGGGTTTGGCCTTCCGGCGGACGAACGGCGTGCGCATCGTGCTCTCGTTCCTGGTGATGCTCGCGGCGCTGGCGCTTTCCTTTAACATACAGCCTATCGTCGAAGGCTTTTCGGAGATTGGCGTGCAGCTCAAGGAAAGCCTGTATGCCGCATACCCGCCCGCGCGCTGGTTCACGAAGGCGGCGCTTGGGGATTGGCGCGCGTTCGCGCTGTTCGCCGCGGTGAACGCGCTGCCGTTTGCTGCATTCGCGTGGCTGGCCGCGCGTTACCTGCGCCCGCTGCATGCCGCTTTGGCGGGCGGCGCGGGGGAAAAACGCAGGGCCGGGGTGGTACGCGCCGCCTCCATGCGCCACGCGCTGTTTCTGCGGGAGGTGCGGCGCTATTTCGCTTCCACGATCTATGTGACGAACACGGCTGTGGGCGCGCTCTTGCTGATCGCGGCGGGCGTCGCGCTGCTGCTTGTGGACCTGGGGAGCGTCGTGCAGGAAATGGGTCTGCCGGTACCGGCGCTCGCATCCCTTGTGCCCTATCTTGCGGCGGGGATGCTCGGCATGAGCACGACGACGGCCTCCTCCATCTCGCTGGAAGGGAAGGGGATGGATCAGCTCAAGGTGCTGCCCATCCCTGCTGCGGCCGTTTTCCGCGCGAAGCTCGCGCTGCATTTCGCTGTGACGCTCCCCGCGCAGGCGGTTGCGGCGACGCTCTTCACCGTGGCGCTCAAGCCGGGCATTTCTGAGGCCGTGCTGCTGTATCTGCTGCCGGCAACGTTCGCGGCCTTTGCGGGCTTTGCGGGGCTTTGGATCAACCTAATGCATCCGAAGTTCGATTGGAAGAGCGAAACGGAGGTCGTCAAGCAGGGGCTGCCCACGTTTGTGACGGTGTTCGGCTCCATGCTGCTCGCGGGCGTGCCGCTCGTGCTCACACTGTTTGGCGTTGCGGACGCGGCGCTCCTTGGGTATGCCTTCACAGCCCTTTGCGCGCTCGCTTCCCTTTTGCTTTGGAAGGGGCTTTGCGGCAAGGGCGCGTGCCGCTTTGCCGCGCTGTGATTCAGGCTTTGGCCTTGCAGGCTGTCGATCAAGTGGCATTTGCCACTTGATCGATGTTTTCACGTTGCGCTTGCGCCGATGGCGCGGCCAGCGCTCCGTGCAAAGAAAGCCCTGCGGCGCAAGGCGTTTCGCTCGCACCGCACATCCCCCAGGGGACCTTCTCTTGCCGCTATGCGGCAATTCACCTTGTGTCGCTGCTCGCGATCAAAAGTCAAGGGCAGCGGCCCTTGCCGACCCCAGAGAAACTTTTTCGGCAAGCTGTCAGGCCTTGGCCTGCCCCTCCGGCACGGCCTCAAAGTAGCGGCGGAAGGGGAGCGCGTCCACGAATTCCCAGTGCGCTTCCATCCGCTTCCCGAACCAGCCGATCAGCGCGCCGTTGCAGAGCGCGCAGAGGACGGTACCCCATTTTACGCCTTCAAACCGCCCAAAGCCGAAAAAGGCGAAGGAGAGCACCACGCCGACGAGGCAGCTCGCGCAGTCGTATGCGGTCTTGAACTTGCTGATGTTTACGCCAAAGCGCGCAGAGACCTCTTTCACGAAAAGCTCATAAGCCTCCGGCGCGAGATAGGTATGGAAAAAGAACGCCACGCCCAGCGCGCAAAGCAGCGCGCCCACGAGGAAGAACGCAGCGCGCCAGGGGAGCGCTGACGTTCCGATAAGGCCAACGAGCGCCATGCAGCCGTCGAGTGCAAAGCCGTAAAGCACGGCCGTGCAAAATGAAAACAGATACGAGAGCCGGAAGCGCCGGAGCACGGCCCCCATGAGCAGCAGCACGAGCGCCTGAAGCGTGTATTCCATCATGCCGAAGGTGACGAAGCTCCACACGGTGGAAAACTTGCGGTAAAGCACATAGGCGGGCGCCACCACCATGGACATGCCGAAGTCCGCGCGTTCCATGAAGGCGGTGCCAAGCGCGATGGCGAGGATGCCGAGGACATAGGCAAGCTCCGTGTAAAAAGGCTTTTTCTGCATAAAAAACACTCCTGAAAACAGAAAGATAGCTTTTCCCGCAAAAACGCGAAGCGGGAAAAGCTGTTTTTATCAGTATAGCACGCGGCGGGCGAAAGGGGAACCGCCTTTTCGGGAGAATCGGCCAAAACCGGCGCGCCATGCTTGCGCCACCCGCCAAAAACACGTATACTATAATCCGTGTGCGACCATGCTGCATCTGCAAATTTACGAATAGATGAGGGAGCAAAAAGAACGATGGACTATGCGAAGGAATCCCTGCGCCTGCACGAGGAATGGGCCGGGAAGATCGAGGTGATCGCCACCGTGCCGGTCAAGACCAAGGAGGATCTTTCCCTGGCCTATACGCCAGGCGTGGCGCAGCCCTGCCTGGAGATCCAGAAGGATGTGAATAAGAGCTACGAGCTTACCCGCCGGCACAACATGTGCCTTGTCGTTACCGACGGCACGGCGGTGCTGGGCCTTGGCGACATCGGCCCGGAGGCGGGCATGCCTGTGATGGAGGGCAAATGCGTGCTCTTCAAGGCCTTTGGCGATGTGGACGCATTTCCGCTCTGCGTCAAGAGCAAGGATGTGGACGAGATCGTGAACACGATCTACATGATTTCCGGCTCCTTCGGCGGCGTGAACCTGGAGGATATTTCAGCGCCCCGCTGCTTTGAGATCGAGCGCAAGCTCAAGGAAAAGTGCGACATCCCAATCTTCCATGACGACCAGCACGGCACGGCGGTCATCACCCTGGCGGGCCTTGTGAACGCGCTGCGCCTCGTGGGCAAAAAGAAAGAGAATGTAAAGGTTGTGGTCAACGGCGCGGGCGCGGCGGCGATCTCCATCACCCGGCTGCTGCTGGACGACGGCTTTGCGGACATCACCCTGTGCGACCGCAGGGGCGCGATCTACGAAGGACGTGCGGAGGGCATGAACCCCTTCAAAGCGGAGATGGCGCGCGTAACGAACCGGGCGATGTGCAAGGGAACGCTTGCGGACGCGCTCCAGGGCGCGGATGTGTTCATCGGCGTGAGCGCGCCGGGCGCCGTGACGGCGGAGATGGTAAAGATCATGGCCAAGGACGCGATCCTTTTCGCCTGCGCGAACCCCACGCCGGAGATCTTTCCCGACGAGGCAAAGGCAGGCGGTGCGCGCGTGATTGCCACCGGCCGCAGCGATTTCCCGAACCAGGTGAACAACGTGCTCGCGTTTCCGGGCATCTTCCGCGGCACGTTTGACGTGCGCGCAAGCGACATCAACGACGAGATGAAGCGCGCGGCGGCCTATGCCATTGCCGGGCTGATCTCTGAGGAGGAACTCAACGAGGAATATATCCTTCCCGCGGCGTTCGACCCGCGCGTGGGCAAGGCCGTTGCCGCGGCCGTGGCGGAGGCCGCGCGCAGGAGCGGTGTTGCGCGTATTTGAACGGAATAATGGATTTTAGAGGGCGCGGGAGCGCCCTCTTTTTGCATGCCATAATTGCGACGCGATTCGTTCTATTTTTGCTGGAATTCCAACACAAAAACACCAAAAAATGGGGGTAAAATACCAACATGAGGTCTGGCGGGAAAACGCGCTTTGGGCGGTGCGGATGCCGGGAGCATAGATAATATCCTCTCTTCTTGTTTGCAGAAAAGGCAAAGGCCTGGGAAACGTTTGTTCCCCAGGTCTTTGGATTTTTAAGAAAATATTCCCAATAACGTAACAAAACCGTAAATAAACAAAAGAATATGCTCTGAAACGGCGAATCTTGTGCTATAATGCCGGAAACGCTTGAAGGAGGACTACAATGAAACGGACAAAACGCGCAACCGCGCTTCTCTGCCTCGCGCTTGCGCTGACCCTGCTCGCGGGCACGGCGTACGCCGCGCCGACGCTTCTACGGCGCGGCAGCCGCGGTGCGGACGTGAAGCAGCTGCAAGGCAACCTCATTTATCTTGGCTATTTGGACGACGTCGCAGACGGTATCTTTGGCGCGAAGACGGAGGCGGCAGTACGCCTTTACCAGCGCCGCAACGGCCTTTCCGTGGACGGGATCGTCGGCGCACGGACGCGGGCGAAGCTCGTAAAAGAGGTACTGCTTCTCAACGAGATCCTGGATACGGCGCGGAGCTGCCTCGGCATTCCATACCAAACGGCTGGAACTTCTCCGCAAACGGGGTTCGACTGTTCCGGCTTCACGCAATATGTGTTCGCGCAGGCAGGGATCAGCATCCCGCGCGTGAGCCGCGACCAGGCGCGGGCCGGCGCTGCCGTGCCATATAGTGAGATGCGCCCGGGCGATCTCGTATGCTTCAACACGCCGGTTAGCCATGTGGGTATTTACATTGGAAATGGGAAATTCATCCATTCGCCAAAGCCGGGCGACGCGGTGAAGATCACGGACCTTAAATATATGGATCTGACCGCGATCCGCCGCTTCACGGGTGTACTCGTGGGATAAGGCGCATAAATGCGGGAACGCCCTCCTATGTATGAAAGCACAGGAGGGTGTTTGCATGCTGACTTTTTCCGATTTTTTGCGCCAGCTGGCCATGGATCCGATGTTCGCGGTCACGGCGGCGCTGACGCTCGCGGTCATCCTCGTAAACGGCTGGACGGACGCGCCCAACGCCATCGCCACCTGCGTTGCGACAGGCGCGATGGGCATGAACGCGGCGATCGGGATGGCCGCCGTTTGCAACCTCACGGGCGTGCTTGCGATGGCGCGGTTTTGCCCGGCTGTGACGGCTGCGGTCTGCAGCCTCGCGGATTTCGGCGCAGACGCGCGCACCGCGTCCATTGCGCTATGCGCGGCGCTGTTTGCGGTCGTTACCTGGGCAGTGGCCGCATGGCGTTTCGGCATCCCGACGAGCGAAAGCCATGCGCTCATCGCGGGGATCACGGGCGCGGCCGTGGCGCTCACGGGCGGGCTTGCGTGCGTGGACGGCGGGGAGTGGGCAAAGGTGCTGCTCGGCCTCGGGATCGCGGGAGCGCTTGGGGCGGCGCTGGGCGCGGCGGCGGAGCGGCTCACGCGGCAGCTATTCCAGCACGCGGGCAAGGGCTTCTTCCTGCACGCGCAGCGTGCGGCGGCGGCCGGGACGGCCTTCCTGCACGGCGCGCAGGATGGGCAGAAGTTCATCGGTGTGCTGCTGCTGGGCCGCGCATTCGCCCTGGGGCGGACGGGGGAGACGTCCTTCGTGCCGCCGCTTTGGCTGATGCTGCTCGCCGCACTGGCCATGGGCCTCGGCACGGCGCTGGGCGGGCGGCGCATCATCCGCAAAATGGGGTTTGAGCTTGTGCGGCTCTCCCCGCGGCAGGGTTTCGCGGCGGATCTTGCGGCCTCACTCTGCCTGCTGCTGCCCACGGCCACAGGCGTGCCGGTGAGCACAACGCATACCAAAACCGCGGCGATCCTCGGCGTCGGCGCCGCAAGCCAGGGAAGCCGCGTCAACTGGCACACGGCGCGGGAGATGATCCTCGCCTGGCTTTTCACGTTCCCAGGCTGCGGGCTCGTCGGGTTTTTCATGGCAAAACTGTTCCTTCGCCTGCTCCGGTGAATCGAAAGCTGCGGAAAGTGTGAGTAGAAATCATGCGCAAATTGTAGTATAATCAAATTTACGGCCTGTTGCAGGCAAGTTTTCAAGCAAAGGATACAACGAGAACCAGTGGAAACGATTCAACGAGAAAACAAGATGGGCGTGCAGCCCGTTCCATCGCTGCTGATCAAGATGTCGCTGCCGATGATGGCGTCCATGCTCGTCATGGCGCTTTACAACATTGTGGACAGCATCTTTGTATCGCGCATCAGCGAAAACGCGCTCACCGCCGTCTCGCTGGTGTATCCGTTCCAGATGCTCTTTATCTCCGTCGCCGTCGGCACCGGCGTGGGCGTGAATTCGCTCATCGCCCGGAGGCTAGGCGAGCGGCGGCAGGCGGACGCAGACCGTGCCGCCGCGACGGGGCAGTTCCTTGCGCTCGCAAGCGCCGTCGTCTTTATGCTCGTGTATGCAATTTTCCCGGAATTTCTGCTCGCCTCTTTTGCGGACAATGCGGAGATCCTCGGCCACGCGACAGTCTACCTGCGCATTTGCGGCGGGCTTTGCGGCTTCGCGTTATTCTCCACCATGGCGGAAAAGACCATCCAGGCCACGGGCGACACCATCCGCCCGATGCTGATCCAGCTCGCGGGCGCGGTGTTCAACATTGTGTTCGACCCGATCCTCATCTTCGGCTATCTCGGCTTCCCGGCGATGGGCGTTGCCGGCGCGGCGGTCGCCACCGTTGGCGGACAAGCCGTTTCCATGCTGCTGGGCTTCTTCTTCCTGTTCCGCAGGGGCAACCTTGTATCCGTCCGGCTCAAGGGCTTCCGCCCGGAGCGCAGGATCATCGCGGACATATACCGCGTGGGGCTGCCTTCCATTGTCATGCAGGCGATCGGCTCTGTGACCACGTTCGCGCTTAACAACATCCTGTATCTGTTCACGCCGACGGCCGTGAGCGTGCTCGGAGTGTATTTCAAGCTGCAATCCTTCGTGTTCATGCCGGTGTTCGGCCTCAACAGCGGCGCGATGCCCATCATGGGCTACAATTTCGGCGCGCGGAACAAAAAACGCCTTATGCAGGCGCTCAAGTGCGGCGTGCTGTACGCGCTTGCGATCATGATGGTCGGCCTCCTGGTGTTCCAGATCTTCCCGGATGTGCTCCTCGAGCTGTTCGACGCTTCCGAGAACATGATGCAGATCGGCATGATCGCGCTGCGGACCATCAGCTTCTGCTTCCCGTTCGCGGCGGTGGGCATCATGCTTTCCACGCTGTTCCAGGCCGTCGGCCAGGGCGTGAACAGCATGATCATGTCGCTGTGCCGGCAGATCATCGTCCTGATCCCGGTCGCCTACCTGCTTGCGATGGAATGGGGCCTCAACGCGGTGTGGTATGCGTTCCTCATCGCCGAAGCTGCCTCGCTCGTGGTATGCGCTGTGCTGCTGCGCCGCACCTATGCGCGCTACATCAAGCCGCTTGATGAGAAAACGGAGGCTGCCGCATGAACGGGGAAAAACGTTCGCCCGGCGTAGGCGTTGCACTGATGCTCGCCTGCGCGGTGCTCTGGAGCACGGCGGGGCTGTTCATCAAGAGCGTGCCCTGGAACTCTATGGTTCTCGCGGGCTGGCGCGGCCTTGCGGCGACGCTGACGCTCTGGCTTTTCATGCGCAGGATGCACTACCGCGTTTGCGTCGATAAGCGGACGGTGCTCATCGGCCTTTGCGTGAGCGGCACATCCATCCTGTTCCTCATCGCCAACCGGCTCACCACGGCGGCGAATGCCATTGTGCTGCAATACACCTCGCCGGTGTTCCTTGTGGTGCTTTCGATGCTCTTCTTCCGGCGGCGGTACCGCGTGGCAGATTATGTCACCGTGCTCGTGACGGTCTGCGGCATCGCGCTGTTCTTCTTCGACCAGCTCACGCCCGGCGGCATGCTTGGCAACGTCCTCGCGCTCATCGACGGCATGACGATGGGGGCCGTGTACCTCTTCACTGGCGAATCCGACGAGGAGCGCAGGCTCTCCGGCATCTTCCTCGGGCTTGCGGTGACGACGGCCATTGGCATCCCGTTCACGTTCGTTTACCCGCCGGAGGTGACGGCCGTGTCCGTCCTTGCGGTGATTGCAATGGGCGTGTTGCAGCTCGGCCTGCCCTACGCGCTTTACAGCATCGCGGTCAAGCATTGCCCGACGCTTGCCTGCACGCTCATCGCCTCGCTGGAGATCATCCTGAGCCCGGTCTGGGTTTGGATGTTCCTGGGGGAAATGCCCGGCACGTTCGCGCTTCTTGGCTCTGCCGTCGTCGTGGCGACGATCACCGTCTGGTGTTGCCTGGGCGGCGCGAAGGAGCGCCCGCGCCAGGCGCCGGCGAAACCGGGAGCTGAAGCTCGGTGATGTATTCCGAGGGATCCCCGCTTTCGTGAATATCAATCAGGTAAAGCTCAAGCGCATTCCCGCACGGCACGCGGGCGTGCGCTTTTGCATATTCGAGGAGCTTTGGCATGAGCCGCGCGGTGTTGCGGTAATCCCCGCGGAAACGGACGGTCGCAAATTCGCCGGCGGGAACTTTTACATCGCACGGCTCGCCGCCCTCGCGCAGCATGAATACGCTCGAATAGCGGTTGTACACGCCGGCTTCGATGCCGGAAAGCGGGATGAGCGCGCCCGTCGCGCCGTTGCGGATGAGGAACAGCTCGTCCTCATAGCGCTTATGCAGCTTCTTCACGAGAAAGTCGATCTCCGCATCCTCCTGCGCTTCGCCTGCCATGCGCAGAAGCCCGCGCTCCGGCAGGGCCTTGATGGCAAACATCCCGATGGGCAGCGCGGCGGCCGCGGCGATTTCCTCCTCCCGCGCTTCGATGCCGTCCCGGATAGCCTGGAGTTCCGCGATGCGCGCATCCACAGCCTCCTTTTCGCGCTGGAGCAGCGCCCGCGTTGAGGCAAGCGTATGCGCGCTGAGGTATTCCTTGATCTGCTGGGTGGGGAAATCCAGCTTGAGCATGTCGCGGATGACGTTGAGCCGCCAGATGTCCTCGATGCTGTACATGCGGTAGCCGTTCGCATCCCGGCATGGGGTAAGCAGGCCGATCTCCTCATAATAGCGCAGCGAATCCGGCGATACGCTGTAAAGCGCAGCGATCTCGCCGATCTTATAATATCGTTTCATAAATATCCTCCCAAAAACCCCTTGACCTTGGTATGATACCAGGGTTTAAGATGATCTGTAAAGAGGTGACTTATGAAGCAACCCAAAACAAAACAGAAAAAGACCTGGTCCGTGCGGGAATTCCTGCGCTTTGTGGTGCCTTCCGTGGCGTCCATGTTTGTGTTTTCGACCTATACCATCGTGGATGGGATCTTCGTAACCCATGGCGTGGGGGAGCTGGCGCTCGCGGCGGTGAACCTCTGCATGCCGTTCATCAACACCATGTTCGCGCTCGCGGTGCTGCTCTCCGTGGGCACGTCCACGGTCTGCGCTATCCACATCGGGCGCGGCGAGCCGGAGGAAGCGAACAAAACCTTTACGCAGAACGCGTTCGTGGTGGGTGCATGCGCGCTGCTGCTGACGCTGCTCGTCCACCTGTTCCCAAACGCGGTCGTAGAGCTTTTGGGCGCGACGGAGGGGACGCGCGCCTACATGATCTCCTACTTGCAGACCGTGAGCTCCTTTGCGGTGTTCTTCATGGTATCCTATTGCTTTGAGGTGCTGGTGAAAACGGGCGGACATCCTGCGGTTTCGGTCATTGGCGTTTCCGTCTGCTGCGTGACGAACATCGTGCTCGATTACGTATTCGTGATGGAGCTGCACATGGGCGTCACGGGCGCCGCGCTTGCGACAGGCATCGCGCAGGCGATGAGTTTCCTCATCTTCCTCATACACTTCCTGCGGGGCCGCTCGTCAATCAAGTTCCGGGTTTCGCGGCCGTTCCCCGGCGTGTACCGGCGCATCCTGCCGCTGGGCCTTTCGGAATTTTCCTCCGAGTTTGCACTCGGGTATACCACGTTCCTGTTCAACCGTGTCATCCGCGCATATATCGGGGAAACCGGTATCGTGAGCTATTCGCTTATCGGCTATGTGAACACGCTCGTGCTGATGCTCGTCGTCGGCACGACGCAGGGCATGCAGCCGCTTGTGAGCCTCAATTTGGGCCGTGGCGACCGGGCAGCCTGCCGGGGATATTACCGCTATGCGCTCGCGGGCGGCGTCGCGGCGGCAGCGGCCTGCTTTGCGGTATGCCAAATCTTCCCGGAATGGATCGTCTCACTGCTGTTCGACCGCAGTAGCCCTACGTTTGCTTACACGGTGGGGGCGCTGCGCGCGTTTTCCTGCACGTTCCTGCTGATGGGCTTCAACGTGCTCAGCGCCGGGTATTTTACGGCTATGGAACTGCCTTTGCCCGCGATGACGGTCGCCCTCGCGCGGGGATTCGTTACGGTAACGGTTGCGCTGACGGCTCTTGCGGCGCGCTTTGGCGGGGACGGGATCTGGTATGCGCCCGCGGCGAGCGAGGCGCTCTGCCTGCTGCTCACCGGCGCGTTCCTATTGATTTACCGCCGGCGCGCGGCGCTGGCCTTGCGGGACTGAGCGCCAAGCATCATAAGAAGAATACTTTGCGTAGGCGGCCGTGTCTCAGGCTGCCTGCGTTCCATTTGGCCTGCATTTTGTGCTTGACGAATGAGGCATGATATAATAAATTATCATAAATTAGATTAAACTAACTTATATGAGCCGCATAATGCGGCAAAATTTAAAGATATTAGTTAACATAAACTAACTAACGAAGGGAGGGCATATCCAATGCGCAAACAGGCGGAGCGGTTCCTGCTGGAACATGGCGCGCCGACACTTGCGGGCATCAAGACCGCGAGCATGTTCCGGCTGAAAGGGACGCCCGCGGAGCGGGAGGATACGCTTGCGATGTGGCGTGCCGCGCGCTCGGCGCGAAGCTCGCGGGCTAAAGCGGAGCATAAAAACGCAGCATAGCGAATGCCATGCTGCGTTTTGTTTTGCGTTTGTTATTCAGCCTTGGGAGCGCCAACGGGGCAGGAACCCTCGCATGCACCGCACTCAATGCACTTGTCGGGATCGATGACGTAATGATCGTCACCCTGGGAGATCGCGCCAACGGGGCAATCCGCTTCGCAAGCGCCGCAGGAAATGCAAGCGTCGGTGATTACATATGCCATTTGAATTTACCTCCAGTGTAGATTTCCCGTATATTGTAACATAAACGCGGAAAAAATCAAGAGGCGCGCACGTCGTTATTCCTGTGTATTTTCTGGCTGTGCCGGCGTGTGATTCCCATCCGCCGGCCTGCTGCCCTTGCTGCGCCTGCGCCCGCCGCGGCTACCGCGCCTGCGGCTTGGCGCGCCTCCCGGCCGGGGCTGTGTTTCGCCCGCTTCCGGGTCAGGGGCTGCGCCTGCGGCTTCCGTTCCCTCCGGCTCGCCGGGTTCCCTCCGTTCCTTCACAGGCAGGCGGCGCTTTTGCGGCTTCCGCTGCGGCTTTTTTGCCTCGGCGGCCAGCGCTTCGCCTTCGGCTGCGCTGGCTTCCGCCGGCATGGGTTTCGTGCTTTCGGCGAACTCTGCGGCAGCTTCTTCGCCGGGCTGCCGCGGGTGGGCAGGCGCGCTTTTCGCGCTCAGCTCCCGGAACGGATATTCCCGCACGTCGAACGTACCGTCGCTTAGGGCGACCTTCACGCGCGTGCGCTCGGTGATGACGTTGTTCTCGAGCACCGTGCCGCTGCCATCCGGCGTGAACACCTCGCGGCCGGGACGCGGCATTTGCTTGCGCATGCTCTCATAAGCGTCCTGCTCATATTTCAGGCAGCACATGAGCCTGCCGCAGATGCCGGAGATCTTCGTGGGGGAGAGGGAGAGGTTCTGTTCCTTTGCCATCTTGATGGAAACGGGTGTGAAATCCGAAAGGAACGCCTTGCAGCAGACCGGGCGGCCGCAGGAGCCGAGCCCACCGAGCATCTTCGCCTCATCCCGCACGCCGATCTGCCTTAGTTCAATGCGCGTTTTGAACACGCTTGCGAGATCCTTGACCAGCTCGCGGAAATCCACACGGCCATCCGCGGTAAAATAGAACACTACCTTGGAGCCGTTGAATGTATATTCCACGTCCACGAGCTTCATTTCGAGCTTATGGGCCTGGATCTTTTCCATGCAGATGGCGTAGGCCTCGCTTTCGCGGGCACGGTTTTTGTCCCGCTGTTCACGGTCGTGCGCCGTTGCAACACGCACCACGCTCTTGAGGGGGGCGATGATCTTGTCGTCCTCCACTTCCTGCGGGGCGGCGACCACGTCGCCAAACTCGGTGCCGCGGGCCGTCTCCACGATCACGCCGTCGCCTTCCTTCACTGCAAGTTCACCGGGGTCAAAATAGTACATTTTGCCGCCGTCTTTAAATCTTACGCCGATTACGGTCTTCATTGGTTCGTTACTGCCTCCGATAGTTCTAAAAAGAGCCTGTCCGCCACCGCGAGATCCATCAAAGCGCCCGCGCTTGCGGCATAGAGCTCGTTGGTTGCTTTTGCAAGCATCTCTATCATACCCGTTACGCGGCCGGTTGTAAAGCGTGCGGCCAGCGCGGCGACCGCATCCCGTTGGTCCGGGTTTTCCGGCGCAGCGCCGGTTTCCGCGCACCGCGCGAGCAGGTCCCGCAAGAAGGAAAGCATGAAGGCGAACGCATCCGCCGCTCCCCGGTTGGCGCAGAGCTTCTTCGTTGCGCCGAGCGGGAGTTCCCCGCGCAGCAGGGCGGTCAGCGCCGCAAAGGAATCCGCGCGCAGGGTGCGGAACGCCTCGTCCTCATACAAGCGGAGCGCGCGCGTCTCGCTGCCGCCGCCCGCTGCCGCATAAAGCCGCGCGGCGGCGGGCGGCGCCCCGCGCGCGAGCAGCAGTGCTTCGATTTCCGCCGCTGTGGAAAGGCCGACGCGGATCACGGCGCAGCGGGAAGCGACTGTGGGCAGGACGCCCGCGATGTTGCCTGTCAAAAGGAACACGGCGGAAGATGGCGGCTCCTCCAGCGTTTTGAGCAGCGCGTTCTGCACGGCGGTGCTCATACCGTGCGCGCCTTCGATGAGCGTGCAGCGCATGCGGCCGTCCATCGGGCTCTGCGCAAGCTCCGCAATGAGCTCCCGTATATCATCTATGCGCATGGCTGCGCCGTCGTATGCGCGGAACCCCGCACTTTCCGCAAGGCGCGCTTCGTCGGCCTCACCCATGCAGACGAGCGCGGCAGCGCGGCGGGCCAGCCGCCGCGCCGGTTCCGGGTCGGCGCTTGAAATAAAAAAGGCATGGGAAACACGCGCAGCGCCGATGGCGGAGAGCAGGCGTTCCTCAGCCTTTTGCAGGGTCTTACTCAAAACTTCTGGAAATCCTCCACATCAACGATGAACACAGTCGCGCCGCCGAGCGTGACCTGGACGGGCGTGGGCGAGCTGTCCGTGTAGCCGGGCAGCGCGGAAGGGATCACCATGAACTCCTTGCGCGTGCTGGATTTGGACTTGATGACGTCGAGCGTCTCCGGAACCTTATCCTTTTCCACGCCGATCATGAGCGTGGTGTTGCCGCCATGCAGGAAGCCGCCGGTGGTCGAGATGCGCGTCACGCTGATGTTGTGCTGCACAAGTGCCTTTACGAGCCTTTTGGAATCGTCGTTTTGCACGATAGCGAAGATCAGTTTCATATGATGCACTCCTTTCGGGTGTTTATTGCGCGGGTAAAAGCAGGCTGCCGAGCGCTTCCACGCTCGCCGCGGTATGCGTTGGCGCGCAGGAGGCGATCTCCTCCGCGCTGCCGTAGCCATACAGCACGCCGATGGAGGGAACGCCGACCGCATTTGCGGCCGCAAGGTCATAATGCCGGTCGCCTACCATGACGATGGAAGTTTTGTCTGCCGCAAGCGCATCTACAGCCGTTTGCAGCAGGAAGGTCTTTTCCGCACTGCCGCCGGGCACGCCGCCCCAAAGACAGTCGATGAACGGGGCAAGGCCGTACCGTTCGAGATGGGACTGCGCCGTGGGCGTCACCTTGGAGGTGACGACGCAGACGCGCGCGCCTGCGGCCTTGAGCCGGCCAAGAAGAGCCGGGATGCCGGGATAAGGGTGGATCGCGTCCAGGCCAACGGTCTTTGCGAGCCGGTGATACCGATCGACCGCCTCCTGCACGCGCGATTGCGGGATTCCGATGACGTCGCTGAAGCAGACTGCGAGCGGAGGGCCGACCATGGGCCGGAGCTGTTCGTCCGTCATGGGCGGAAGGCCCATTTCACACATTACTGCGCGTGCGCAGGCGAAGATGCCGGGAGCGGATTCAATGAGCGTGCCGTCAAGATCGAACAAAACCGTCTGATATAAAAGCAACGCGGGCTCCTTTACGAAATTATACTGAAGGGGTTTTTATAATTATACCGCTTTTTCTTCCGCGACGCAAGCGGTTCGGCCATCCGTTATGCCAAAGAGCGAAAGCCCGGCTTCCCGGAACGCGAGCATGCGCTGCACGTCCGCCGGTTCGATGCGCTCGCCAGGGAAGAGCGTAGCAACGCCGGGCGGGTATGCGCCTGCCGCCTGCGCAGAGATGCGCCCGGCGCATTCCTCCAGCAAGACGGGTTCCGCAGGGGAAAGCAGCGCATCCCGCACGCGAAGCACGGGCGTTTTCTGAACCGCGACAGACGGAAGGTACGAAAACTGTCCTTGACCGGAGGGGAGCGCTTCGAGTGCGGCAAAAAGCCTTGTATACCAAGCGTCCGGGTCGGCAGGGGAGGTAATGCACACTACGGAGGCGAGATCCGCCATCTCCGGCACGACGCCGCGCGCCACGAGCGCCTCCTGCGCCATCGCGCCGCTGATGCCGCGCCCATTCACGCAAAACACCAGGCGCGTGAAATCGAGCGCCGCGCAGTTGCCGGTGGGCGCGAGCAGGGATACGCCTGCGGGCGGGCAGACGCGGAACCTTTCCCGCAGGGCGCGGATGCGCGCGGCATGGCGCTCCCATTCGCCGGTTTTAGCCTGGCTGAGCGCCCAGTCGAGCGAGAGCATCAGCGGATAAGAAGGGCTGCTGGTTTCGATGAGCGAGAGCGTTCTGCGGATTTGCGCGTCCGGGATGGGGCATGTGGGGGAAGCGTGGAGAACCGCGGCCTGTGTCATGGCCCGCAGCGTCTTGTGGGCGCTGACGCACCAGAGATCGGCTTCCGAGGCGGCGTGCGCGGAAAGCTCCGGCACGAACGGGAAATGCGCGCCATGCGCTTGGTCGCAGAGCAAAAGCGCACCGTGGCGGCGGCAGACTGCGGCGATGGCGGCGACGTCTGCACACGCGCCGTAATAATTCGGACTTGTGAGGAACACTGCGTCCGCCCGGCTGCGGCTGAGCGCGGCTTCAATGGCCTCTGGCGTGACGACACCGCAAAACGGAGCGTCCGGCGTAAATTCCGGGTAGACGAAATCGCAGTCATGCCCGGCAAGCGCCACACCCGCGACGGCAGCCTTGTGGCAATCCCGCGCGAGGAGCACGCGTTTGTTTTTGCCGAGGGCGAGCAACATCGCAAGGATCCCGGCCGTGGAGCCGCCCACAAGCAGGAAGCTGTGCCGCGCGCCGTAGGCCTCTGCATAAGCGCGTTCGGCAGCGAGAATCGCGCCTTCCGGCGCATGCAGGTCGTCTGTGCCGGGGATCTCGGTCACGTCCCAGGGGGCGAGCGGCGCGCCAAGGGGGCCCATCAGGCTGCGGCCCTTGTGGCCGGGCATGTGGAAGCGCGCTGTGTTTCCGGCGGCGTAATCCCCGATGGCCTCCGGCAGGGTGCGGGGTTCGTCACGCATCGCTTTGCCCCGCGGCTCCGGCGGCCTGTGTTTTCGCCTCGTGCTTTGCTGCGAGGAGCGCTTCCAGGTGGCCGGTGAGCGTTTCGTCCGGGTGGAAGAGGATGTACCCTAGCTTCCCGTTCCGCTCGAAGACGAGCATGCTCGCCGTTTTGCGGGGCAAGCGGGTCAGGCGGGCGGTGTTGAAAAAGCCGGGCTTTTTGAGCGCGCCGCTGGGGGAGAACAGGCCGACCGTGTCCGGCTTTACGAGCGCGACGAGCTCGGCCGGAGCAATCTCTTCGGCGAGCTTCCCCTTGTTGGCGACCATGCGTTCAAAGAGCACCGTGCCGATTGGCCAGGGCCAAACGAGCTGATTGCCGTATTGATCCACTTCGCCCTCGGGCGCCGGTTTAAAGACGACGGTATAGCGATAGGAGCAAATGCGTCGCTTATAAATAAAGAGGCAAATGCCCACAAAGGAGAGGAACAGCGCAAACTGGCTCAGGCTGTGCCAAGGGGCGGGCAGTGTTGCGCAGAAATCCACGATCTGCCGCATGAATACGGCGATCAGCAGGAACAGGACAACGAGCAGAAAATCCGTCAGGGAAGTGCTTTTTTCATCCTTCAGATGCTGTTGATACATAGCGGTACCTCATTTGAGTTGATATGAGTAATATAACATTAAGGAAGGTATGTGTCAATTTGACCGGATGAAATGAAGAACGCTGAGGGGTAAGCGCAGCGTTCTTCGGTTTTGGAAAGAGACTCTATGTACCATGAGACGATAGCAAATTTATTCCCCTATTGCGCGGGAGGGTGGATGGCCGCCGCCCTCCCGCGTTAGGGTGACACTAGAGGTTAGAAGACTATGATGGTTAGAATGATCTAACCAAGATGATGATACCATGCGTCTGCCATGCTGCCAAGCGCAATTTTGATAAAGAAAAATTTTTTTCGGAAGTATTGACAACGCGAAGCAGGCTAGGTAAACTATATATAAGTTAGATGAAGCTAACTGAATTTCGGCCTAAAATTTCAGGCTTGGGGAAAGGCGAAGCATGGAAACGGCAATTCTGGTTGTGGCGCTGGCCGCATTCGTTGTGGTCGGCGTGAAGCACTATATAAAGAAACTCTCCTCCGGCTGCTGCGGCGCGAGCACGGAGAAGGAAAAACGCCTGCCCGTACAGGATGCAGAGGAAGGGCATTATCCATATGCCTATAAGATCACCGTGGAGGGCATGCATTGCAGCAACTGCGCCGTCCGGATCGAAAACGCGTTTCATGCAGAAGATGGCATGTGGGCGAAGGCGGACGTTGCGCGCGCATGCGTTTTGCTGCGCACGAAGCGGCCGGTGGAGGAAGGCAGATTGCGGCAGCTCGTTGCGCTTGCCGGGTATCATGCTGCTGCGGTGGAACTGGTAAAAGAAAGTTCCAGGAAATGATAGAAATCTATTGACAAACAAAGTTAGAAATATTAAACTACAAGGCGGCAAGAGGGTTAGCGAATACTAACCCATATATTTCGGGAAATGGTTAGGTTTTATAAACCAAACGTATTGGGAGGAGGACACGATGATGCCGCTGACGATGGCGAAGAACGGGGAAAGCAATTACATCAAAAAAATCACCGGGAAGGACGAGGTGCGGCAGCACCTGGCGGAGCTTGGCTTCGTAGTGGGCGAATGCGTCACGGTTGTGAGCGAGACGGGCGGGAACATGATCCTTTCCGTCAAGGGGACGCGCATCGCGCTTGACCGCGGCATGGCGAACCGCATCCTGGTTTAAGCCGGCGGCAGCGTGCATAGAAAGGCAAACAAAAAAGGAGGGTTTCAAATATGAAAACGCTGAGGGAAGTGAAAGTCGGTGAGACCGCCGTTGTGGCGCGCCTGCACGGCGAAGGCGCTGTGAAGCGCCGCATCATGGACATGGGCATCACCAAGGGCACGGAGGTTTACGTGCGCAAGGTCGCACCGCTGGGAGATCCTATCGAGGTGACCGTGCGCAATTATGAGCTTTCCGTGCGCAAGGCCGATTGCGAAATGATCGAGATTGTATAAAAGGGGGAGTGAGAGACCATGAGCATCAAGATTGCGCTTGCCGGCAACCCGAACTGCGGCAAGACGACCATGTTCAACGACCTGACCGGCAGCACGCAGTATGTCGGCAACTGGCCGGGCGTTACCGTGGAAAAGAAGGAAGGCAAGCTGCGCGGCGAAAAGGAGGTCATCATCCAGGACCTGCCCGGCATCTATTCGCTTTCTCCGTACACGCTGGAGGAAGTCATCGCGCGCAATTACCTCATCAATGAGAAGCCGGACGCGATCCTCAACATCGTGGACGGTTCCAACATCGAGCGCAACCTGTACCTGACTACGCAGCTGCTCGAAGTCGGCGTGCCGATGGTGATTGCGCTCAACATGATGGACCTTGTCCGCAAAAACGGCGACAAGATCGACGCGAAGAAACTTTCCGAAGCGCTTGGATGTGAGATCATCGAGACTTCCGCGCTCAAGGGAGAAGGAAGCCAGAAGGCCGCGCAGCGCGCGGCGGAGATTGCGAGATCTGGCAAGCGCGCAAGCCTGCCCTCCGTGTTCGGCGGGACGGTCGAGCATGCGATCGCGCACATCGAGGAATCGCTGGAAGGCAAAGTTGCGCCCGAACATCTCCGCTGGTATGCCGTGAAGCTCTTCGAGCGGGACGAGCGCGTGAAGGATCAACTCAACCTCGGTGCGGATGTGCTCCAGCATATTGAGGAGCATATCGCGGAATGCGAGCAGGAGCTCGACGACGACGCGGAATCCATTATCACCAACGAACGCTACGCTTACATCAGCCGCCTGATGACGGCCTGCGTAAAGAAAAAGGCGCGCAAGGAGCACCTTACGGTTTCGGATAAGATCGACCGGATCGTGACCAACCGCTGGCTGGCGCTGCCGATCTTCGTTGCTGTGATGACACTCGTATATTACGTTTCTGTCACCACCATCGGCACCATCGTGACCGATTTCACCAACGACGTATTCGTCGGCGAATGGATCCAGGGCCCGCTCGGCGAGTGGCTCACAGGCATCGGCACCGCGGATTGGCTCGTTGGCCTCATCGTGGACGGCATCGTCGGCGGCGTGGGCGCGGTCATCGGCTTCGTGCCGCAGATGCTCGTCCTCTTCCTGTTTCTGGCCATCCTGGAGGACGTCGGCTACATGGCGCGCGTAGCGTTCATCATGGACCGCATCTTCCGCAAGTTCGGCCTTTCCGGCAAGAGCTTTATCCCGATGCTGATCGGCTCCGGCTGCGGCATCCCGGGCATCATGGCCTCTCGTACTATTGAAAACGACCGCGACCGCAAGATGACCATCATGACGACGACGTTCATCCCCTGCGGCGCGAAAATGCCCATCGTTGCCCTGATTGCAGGCGCGATCTTCGGCGGCGCCTGGTGGGTGGCTCCGTCGGCGTACTTCGTCGGCGTTGCGGCCATCATCATCAGCGGCATTATCCTCAAGAAGACGAAGATGTTCCGCGGCGACCCGGCTCCATTCGTCATGGAGCTCCCCGCCTACCATGCCCCGAGCGCGCTCAACGTGCTGCGCAGCATGTGGGAGCGCGGCGGGTCCTTCATCAAAAAGGCGGGCACGATCATCCTTGCCTCGAGCATCCTTATCTGGTTCCTGAAGAGCTTCGGTGTTGTGGAAGGCACGTTCCAGATGGTGGAGGATATGAACGCAAGCATCCTCGCTGCAATCGGCGGTGCGATCGCCCCCATCTTCAGCCCCCTCGGCTTCGGCACATGGCAGTCCAGCGTGGCGACCATCATGGGCCTTGTTGCGAAGGAAGAGGTCGTCGGCGTGTTCGGCGTGCTCTATGGCGTGGCGGGCGATGCGCTTGAGCTGGTTGAAAACGGCATGTTCAACGAGCTTGCGCCCATCGCGGCCGTGTTCACGCCGCTCGGCGCGTACAGCTTCCTGATCTTCAACCTGCTCTGCGCGCCCTGCTTTGCGGCAATCGGCGCGATCAAGCGCGAGATGGCCAACGCGAAGTGGACCTGCTTTGCGGTCGGCTACCAGTGCGTGTTCGCCTATGTAATGGCGCTCATCGTATACCAGCTCGGCATCTGGTTCTCCACCGGCGCGTTCGGCATCGGCACCGTGGCGGCGCTCCTCTGCCTCGCGGGCCTGCTCTATCTGCTGTTCCGGCCGTACCGCGAGTCCAGCCACCTCACGATGAAGACCAAGCTCGAAGCGTGATGAAAACGCAGCGGCGCGTGAACGCTTGATGATGAAAGGAGGCGCAGACCATGCTGAAGTTCATTTCAGATAACCTTGCTACCATCCTGGTGGGGCTTGCCGTGGCGGCGCTCCTCGCCCTCTCGCTTTGGGCCATGCACCGCGACAAAAAGAAGCACGCGCACGACGGAGGCTGCGGCGGCGGTTGCTGCGGCTGCCCCTACGCGGGCAAGTGCCATGGAAAATAAACGTTCTTAAGATTCGGAAATAAAGCACACACCACTGAAAAAGCCGGAGCGGAAGCCCCGGCTTTTTCGGTGGAACAAACGAGATGCGTCCGTTATGCCTTGCGGAACAGGTAAAACGCAGGGGAGCGGTTCAGGCAGTCTTCAACGACGACGTCGATATCGCAGTAGATGTTCTCCCCATCCACGAACACCATGCCTCTGCGGCCCTCGCGGTCAAAGCTGTCGGGTTTGAGGTTCGGATCCAGGACGCGCACGGTGCGCTGCCGCGCCTCCGCGAGGACGATGTAATGCCCGCTCGTGGTGAACAGGCCGATGTGCCCTTCCCGGTCGCCGCCCGGGTTGGCGATGACCATGCCGCGGTTGTTGTTGAGGAACTCCAGCACCTTTTCCTTGTCGTCCGTCGCTTCAAAGGCAAGGCCAAAGCGTTCGCAGAGTGGGGGCGCGAGCTTTTCCATATCGGTGCCAAAATTATCCCGCCCGCCGACCGAGAGGGAAAACTTCGCGCATTCCTCCACGGAAAGCTTATGCTCGGTCATGTTTTCCACGACCATGCAGGCGGAGCATACGCCGCAGCCGCTGCTCTTGATGTTGGATTGCGGGCGGGCTTCGGAGGGATAAGGGACGTGGGCGTAATCGTTTTGGTTGTAGTAGATCATGCGGTTCTCCTTTGCACAACAGGATTCGACAACAGTATAGCGCAGCACAGGGCGTGCCGCAAGGCTTTGCCGGCGCCCAAAAAGGTGATATACTGAAAAACATTCCAGGAGCAAAGGAGAAGACGCATGACACGCGATTTTGTGGAGAAGTATTACCTTGAAGGCGATTATAACTGCGCGGAAGCGCTGCTGCTTGCCGCAAACGAGGCGTATGGCCTCGGCCTCCCGGAGGGCGCGCACCGGCTTGTGAGCGCCTTTGGCGCGGGCATGGGCTGTGCGCGCGCATGCGGCGCGGTCTGCGGTGCGCTCGCGGTGCTTGGCTGTTTGCGCGCAGACGGCAGAGCGCATGCCACGGAAGGGTTCAAGGAGCTTTCCGCGGGCTTTGTGCAGGCGGTGGAAGCCGAATGCGGCAGCATCGAATGCAGTGCGCTGATGGCCCGTTACCGCACGGAGGAGCAGCGCTGCCTCGGCACGGTGCTGCGCGTTGCGGATGTGCTGGACGCTTACCTGCGCGATACGGAATAAAGGAGCATGCCATGTGGGAAGAAAAGGAGAACGTCCGCCGGGTAGTCGGCATGATGTCCGGCACGTCGGTGGATGGGATCGACGCTGCGCTGGTGGAGCTTGCGCCGGGCGGGCAGGTGAAGCTGCTGGCGTTTGAAAACAAGCCGTTCCCGCCTGCGGTGCGGGAGCAGATCTTCGCGCTGTTCCGCCCGGAGGAGGCGACGGTGGACCGCGTCGGCTACATGAATTTCCTCCTCGGGGAGCTTTATGCCGAGGCGGCGCTTTCCGTGATCGCCAAGGCAGGGTTCCGGCCGGAGGAGATCGACCTCATCGGCTCCCACGGGCAGACGATCTGGCACGCGCCGGAGCCCTGCGAACGGGACGGCTACCCGATCCGCTACACGGTGCAGATCGGCGAGGGCGCGGTCATCGCGGCGCGCACGGGCGTCCCGGTCGTTTCGGATTTCCGCGTCGCGGATATGGCGCTTGGCGGGCAGGGAGCGCCGCTCGTGCCGTTTACGGAATATCTCCTGTACCGCAGGGAAAACGAAAGCATCCTGCTGCAAAACATCGGCGGCATCGGGAACATGACGGTGCTCCCCGCCGCCGCGCGGCCGGAGGATGTATTCGCGTTTGATACCGGCCCTGGCAACATGATTATCGACGCGGTGGCGGCGGCCGTGACCGGCGGCAGGCAAACCTACGATGCTGGCGGGGCGATCGCGGCGCGCGGCCGGGTGAACGCGGCGCTGCTCAAGCGCCTCCAGGCGGATGCATACTATGCCGAGCCCTTGCCCAAGACCACGGGGAGGGAGCGCTTCGGCACGCAATATACGGCGGCGCTTTTGGCGTGGCCGGAGGCAAGCGGCCTTGCGCCGGAGGATCTGCTTGCGACGGTCACGGAGCTTACGGCCTGGTCCATCGCAGACGCATACGAACGCTATGCGCTGCCGCGCGGCCGGGCGGATGCGCTCATCGTGGGCGGCGGGGGCAGCTACAACCATACGCTCCTGCGCATGCTGGAGCGGCGCTTCGCGCCCTATGGCGTGCGCGTGGAAACGCAGGAGGCGCTGGGCCTTTCGAGCGATGCGAAGGAGGCCGTCGCTTTCGCTATTCTGGCGGATTGCTGCCGCATGGGCCGCACGAATGTTCTTCCCGGCGTTACGGGCGCGCGGGAGGCCGCGGTGCTCGGCAAGCTCTCCTTGCCGCCCGGCGGGCGCACCGGTTAATATACGAAAGCAAAAGAAGGCCCTTGGGCTTCTGCAAGCCTGGGGGCTATTGTATTTTTGGAGGAAGTGAATGCGGAGGTCCATTAAAGATTAACACGATGACGCGATGAAGACGCGCGGCAAAGGGGGAGGCTTCCTGGCGGAAGCTATGTGTAAAAAAGTCTTTATGTCGGAAAATGTTATATTTAGTCGATAATACTAACGGATGTCGATAATTGTAATATCATCAATGACATAAAATATGGGAGGATTCTCCAGATGACGACTGTGAGGGGCGTGCTGTCCGAGCTTGGGGTAGGCGCCAACTATAAAGGACATAAACGGGCTGTGCTGGCGCTTCAACTCGCACAGGCAAACGAAAATCAATTATGTAACGTGACTGCGCTGTACCACGAGGTTGCCGAGCTGGACGACTGCACCTGGTATGCGGTGGAACGCAGTATCCGCACGGTTGTGAATTGCGCTTGGAACCGGAACCCAAAGCGCCTTGCGGAGATCGCAGGGTATCCGCTTCCCGCTTCGCCCACGACGACCGAATTTCTGGCGATCCTCTATAACTATATCGTGAGGCAGCGCACGGACGGTGAGGCACAGCGTTAAATTTCTATTTTTTTGACCAATCTGGATAACCAGAAGATGAAATATCCGGCGCTGATTGAAGCCATTGCCTGGAAGATCCAAAAATCCACCCGCTGAAGGCGCGCATTATTTTGCCGGCAGAGAAAAGCCCGGCGGGCTTTTCCGCTTTGGAAAACCGGCCGCGCGTCGGGGTATTGACAGCGTCCTGAGCATAAGATATGATATACATCGGAAATTGAATATCGTTTCATAGCGAGGCAGTAACACGATTGATCGCTTGATCTACTGTTTTAAAAAGGGAATACGGTGCAAATCCGTAACAGCCCCCGCTACTGTAAGACGGACGGGCGCGTTTTTATGCCACTGGGTGGAAGCCTGGGAAGGTGCGCGTGCCGGATGATGTTGAGTCAGGAGACCTGCTGCACCGCTTTGCAATCACTTTCGGCGGGAAAGTAGGAAGCAACCGCTGCGTGCTTGCAGCATGCTTTAGGATTTTTTGCCGGCAGAGGATTGAACCCCTGTCGTTTTTTATTGCGATGAATCCATCCTACGGAGCCTTCCCGCGCGCGGCGGGAAGGCTTCAGGCTTTTTTCCCCGGCGGGCAAAAGCATCTTGTTACGATTCAGGAGGAACGCAAATGAACTGCAATGACCGCACCGCCATCCTCGTGGCGAGCTTCGGTACGACGCACCTTGACGCGCTCGCGCGCTGCATCACGGCGACAGAGCACGCCATCGCGGCACGTTTCCCGGAGCACCCGGTATACCGTGCATTCACCAGCGGCATGGTGATCCGCCGCCTGAAGGAACGGCATGGGATCGCCGTGGATACGGTGGCGGAAGCGCTCGCTTGCATGGAAGCCGACGGGTTCCGCCGCGCTGCGGTGCAGCCTACGCTGCTGCTTGGCGGGATCGAATATGAACAGCTTGCGCAGGCGGCGCAGGGGAGGCCGGGGCTCCGCACCGCCGTCGGCAGGCCGCTGCTTGCAGACGCGGCGGATTGCGCGGCAATCGCTTCCATCCTGATGGCGGAAAATCCGCTCCAGGCGGGGGAAGCACTGCTGCTGATGGGGCATGGCACAGAGCATGCGGCAAACGACATTTACCGCATTTTGCAGGAGACGTTCGACCAAAAAGGGTATCGCGCCTTCCTCGGCACGGTGGAAGGCACGCCCTCCTTTGCGGACGCGGTATCGCGGCTTTCCGCTTCTGGCGCAACCCGGGCGAAGCTGCTGCCGCTGCTGTTCGTCGCGGGCGACCACGCGAAAAACGACATGGCGGGCGGGCAGGAGGGGAGCTTCCTCCAGCGCGCGCTTGCGGCGGGTGTGCAGGCAGAACCTATTCTGTGCGGCTTGGGCGAAAGCGAAGCGGTGCAGGCGCTTTATGCGGAGCGCGCGGCGGCGGTGCTCCGGGAGGTCATGCGATGAACGGCGTTTCCGCCGCGCCGCGCGTCCTCTTCGCGGGCGTTTCGAGCGGATGCGGAAAAACGACGGTGACCTGCGCCGTGCTGCAGGCGCTCATAAACCGGGGGCTCCGGCTGCACGCGTTCAAGTGCGGGCCGGACTATATCGACCCCATGTTCCATGAGCGCGTGATCGGCGCGAGGGGCTCCAACCTGGATCTGTTCTTTTATGCGCCGGATACGGTGCGCTATCTGCTCGCCAAAAACGCCGCGGAGGCGGATGTCTCCATCCTTGAGGGCGTGATGGGGTATTATGACGGCCAAGGAATCAATTCGCTTGAAAAAAGCACCTATGAGATCGCGCGGGAGACGGGTTCCCCGGCTGTGCTCGTCGTAAACGGGCGCGGCATGGCTTTTTCGGCCATGGCCGTGATCCGGGGGTTCCTGAGCGCCGTGCCGGAAAGCGGCATCCGCGGCGTGATTCTCAACAACGTGAGCGCGCCGACCTATGCCCTTTTGAAGGAAGCGATCCTGGAGCAGTTCGGCGGCGCGGTGAAGCCGCTTGGCCATTTGCCGCCCATGCCGGACTGCGCGTTTGAAAGCAGGCACCTCGGGCTTGTGACGGCGGGCGAAATCGCGGACGTCCGCGCGAAGCTCAACCGCCTTGCGGCGCAGGCCGAGCAGAGCATCGACTTGGACGGGCTGCTCGCGCTTGCCGGGGAAAGCGAACCGGTCCGCTATGCGCCGCCGGTGGTGCGCAAATTTGAAACACCGGTGCGCGTCGCGGTTGCGATGGACCGCGCATTCTGCTTTTATTACCGGGACAATTTGGAGCTGCTGCGCGAAATGGGGGCGGAACTTTACCCGTTCAGCCCGCTTGCGGACGCAGCTCTTCCTGCTTGCGACGCGCTGTATTTGGGCGGCGGCTATCCGGAGCTCCATTTGGATGCGCTTTCCGGGAACTCTGCCATGCGCCGCGCCGTCCGCGACGCCCTCGCGGGCGGCATGCCCTGCATCGCGGAATGCGGCGGCTTCATGTATTTGACGGAGGCCATAGAAGGGAGGCCCATGGTGGGAGCGCTGCCGGGCACGTGCAAAAACCAGGGAAAACTCGTGCGTTTTGGGTATGTTACGCTCACCGCGAAGCAGGATAACCTGCTTTGCCGCGCGGGGGAGCAGATCAGCGCGCATGAGTTCCACTATTATGACGCGGAGGAGCCGGGCGGTGCTTTCACCGCGCGCAAGCGCCGAGGAGCGCCGTGGGACTGCGCGTTTGCAACGGAGCGGCTTTACGCGGGATATCCGCACCTGCCGTTTTACGCGAATCCGCGCTTTGCGGAGAATTTTTATGCGACGGCGGCCGCTTACCGGTCGGAAAGGGAGGGATAACATGGTTCATTTTGTCGGGGCAGGCAGCGGGGCTGCCGACCTCATTACCGTGCGCGGGGCAAAGCTCCTCGCGGAAGCGGATGTGATCGTCTACGCGGGTTCGCTCGTAAACCCGGAGCTGCTCCAATATGCCCGGGAAGGAGCGGAGATCCACAACAGCGCGGAGATGACGCTCGAGGAAGTCATGGCGGTGATCCACGCGGCGGAGGCCGAGGGGAAGACTACCGTGCGCCTGCACACGGGCGATTCGAGTATCTATGGCGCAGTGCGCGAACAGTTTGACCTGCTCGAAGCCGCCGGGATTGCATACGACGTATGCCCGGGCGTGAGCTCCTTCTGCGGAGCCGCGGCTGCGCTGAAGGCGGAATACACGCTGCCCGGCGTTTCACAGACGGTGATCATCTCCCGCACTGCGGGGCGGACTCCGGTGCCGGAACGGGAATCCATCCGCTCGCTTGCGGCCCATGGGGCCACGATGATCCTTTTTTTGAGCATGGGGGTCATCGAGAAGCTGCAGGCGGAGCTGCTCGAAGGCGGCGTTGCGCCGGACATGCCAGCCGCGATCGTCTACAAGGCGACATGGCCGGATGAGCGCATCTACCGATGCACGGTGGGGACGCTGGCCGCGACCGCAAAAGGGAACAACGTCACAAAGACCGCGCTCGTGATCGTCGGCGGGTTCCTCGGCTATCCGTACGATCGCTCCAAACTGTACAGCCCGGAGTTCTCCACGGAATTCAGGAGCGCGAAAGCATGAAGCGCGCGGCGGTATTTGCCTTCAGCAGGCAGGGCTGCAAAACGGCGCGGCGCATCGCCGCGCTCCTTAGCGCGGATTATGCCTGCGGCGTCTTTGCGCCGGAAAAATATGCGGGAGAGGGGATCAGCCCTATTTCGGGCAGCATTGGCGCGTTCGTGGGCCCGCTGATGAAAACGGAGGACGCGCTCGTCTTCATCGGCGCGTGCGGCATCGCTGTGCGCGCGGTCGCGCCGCATGTGCGCAGCAAAACGGAGGATCCCGCGGTCGTCTGCGTAGATGAGCGCGGCAGGTTTGCGGTTTCGCTCCTTTCCGGGCACATCGGCGGCGGCAACCGCCTCGCAAACGCCGTCGCGGCGGGCATCGGCGCGGTGCCTGTCATCACCACGGCGACGGATGTGAACGGCCGCTTCGCGGTGGACGCATGGGCGGCGGAGCAGGGGTTCGCACTCGGCAGCATGGCCGCCGCAAAGGACGTCGCCGCTGCGATCCTGGAACGGGACGTGCCTATCTGCGCCGATGCGCCCATCCGCGGCATGCTCCCGGCGGGGCTTTTCCTTGGGCGGGAAGGGGAGATCGGCATTTGCGTTTCCGTGCGCACGGAAAGACCGTTTGCGGAGACGCTTGCGGTCATCCCGCGCGTGCTGACGCTTGGCCTTGGATGCAGGCGCGGGACCGCACGGGAGGAGATTGAGGCGGCTGTGCGCGCGGTGCTGAAGGAAAATAGATTGGATCCGCGCGCCGTGCAAGGCGCGGCCTCTATCGACCTGAAGGCGGATGAACCCGGGCTGCTGGCGTTCTGCGAGCAGAGTGGGCTTCCCGTTTCCTTCTATACGCCCGAAGCGCTTGCGGCTGTGCCGGGGGAATTCACGCCTTCGGCCTTCGTGCAGGGGGTAACAGGCGTGGACAATGTGTGCGAGCGCAGCGCCGCAGCAGGCGGCGGGACGCTTATCGTAAAAAAGACCGCGCGCCAGGGCGTGACCGTGGCCGTCGCGGAGGCAGCCTGGGAGGTAAACTTTGGATAAGAAACTGTTTGTGGTAGGCATCGGCCCCGGCGCGTATGAGGAGATGACGCTGCGCGCGGCAAACGCGCTCAAAAGCTGTGAACTGATCGTAGGGTATGGCGTATACGTTGAGCTCCTCCGGCCGCATTTCCCGGATAAGGAGTTTTATAAGACGCCCATGCGCGGCGAAGCCGCGCGCTGCCGGTATGCGCTTGAAGCGGCCTCTTCCGGCAGGCGTACGGCCGTCGTATGCAGCGGGGACGCGGGCGTATACGGCATGGCGGGGCTTGTGTATGAGCTGCGGGGCGAGGCGGAAACGCCGGAGATCGAGGTGATAAGCGGGCTGACTGCCGCCTGCACGGGCGCGGCGCTCCTCGGCGCGCCGCTGACGCACGACTTTGCGCTCATCAGCCTGAGCGACCTGCTCACCAAATGGGAAACCATTGAAGCGCGGCTCAGCCATGCGGCGGAGGCCGGGCTTTCCATCGTGCTGTATAACCCCGCGAGCAAAAAACGGAAGGACCACCTCCGCCGTGCCTGCGAGGCCGTGCTGCGCTACGCGGAGCCGGAGCGCATATGCGGCGTGGCCTGCAATATCGGGCGGGAAGGGGAGCGGTTCCAGGTGATGACGCTCGCACAGCTGCGCGATTATGAGGCCGACATGTTCACCACTGCCTTCATCGGCAATCCGGATACGAAGCGGATCGGCGGGAAGATGGTCACGCCGCGGGGGTACCGTGATGTTTGACCTTTGCCTCTTTGCCGGGACCACCGAGGGGCGGCGGCTTGCGGAGCTTTTGCGGGAGACGCCGCTTTCCGCATACGTCTGCGTTGCGACGGAGTATGGGGAAACGCTTGTGCCACAGGGCGGGAACATCGAAGTACACGCGGGGCGGCTCAACCGTGCGGAAATGGCGGAGCTGTTCGCGCGCGAGAAGTTTCGCCTCATCGTGGATGCGACGCACCCCTTTGCTGCGGAAGCGACGGCGAATATCGCGGCTGCGGCGAAAGAGGCCGGCGTGGAGCGGATCCGGCTTGTGCGCGAGGCGGATGAAACGGTGCAGGGGGCGGCCTACGCCGCGTCCATCGCGGAGGCGGCGGAACGCCTCAAGGGCACGGAAGGGAACATACTTTTGACGACGGGCAGCAAGGAACTTTTTCCGTTTACGGCCATCCCGGATTACCGTGAGCGGCTCTACGCGCGGGTGCTGCCGATGCAAAGATCCCTCGCCGCGTGCGAGGCGGCAGGCATCCCGCCCGCGCACGTTATCGCCATGCAGGGGCCGTTCAGCGAGGAACTCAACCGCGCGCTCATCCGCATGACGGGGGCGAAGCACCTCGTCACCAAGGATTCCGGCCCAAGCGGCGGATTTCTGGAGAAGGCCGCCGCCGCACGGAAGGAGGGGGCTTCCCTGCTCGTGATCGGCCGCCCGCCGGAGCGGGACGGCATGCCGTTCACACAGCTCGCGGAACAGCTCCAAGCCCGGTTTGGCGTGTCCTTCGCGCCGCCGCGCGTGCACGTGATCGGGATCGGCATGGGCGACCTGGCGCAGCTCACCGGAGCGGCGCAGGCCGCGCTCGCGGCGGCGGAGTGCGTGATCGGCGCGAAGCGGATGGTGGAAGCTGTGGCCGGCAGTCGGCCATCCTTCGTCAGCATGGATAACGCGAAGATCGCTGCTTTCATCCGCGCGCATCCCGAATACCGGGAAATCGCGGTGGTGATGTCCGGCGATGCGGGCTTTTACAGCGGCGCGAAGAAGCTGTTGCCGCTGCTTGGCGAATACGCGCCGCGCGTATATCCGGGCGTCAGTTCCCTGCAATATCTTTGTGCAAAGCTCGGGACTGCGTGGGACGATGCGCACGTCCTTTCGCTCCATGGGCGGGAGGGGAGCGCCATCCCGGCGGTGATGGAGCATGGCAAGGTGTTTGCGCTCGTCGGCGGCGCAGACGGTACAAAGCGCGTGTGCGAAGAGCTCTCTGCGGCGGGGCTCGGGCATGTGGCGGTGGCCGTCGGGGAACGGCTCTCCTACCCGGAGGAACGGATCACGGAAGGCACGGCGGAGGAGCTGCGCGCGCAAACGTTCGACCCGCTCTGTGTGCTGCTGATCCGCAACAAAAACGCGCGCCCGCCGCGCAGGACGGCCTGCCTGCCGGATGAAGCGTTCCTGCGTGCGAACGGCGAAGGCGCGAGCGTACCCATGACAAAGGCGGAGGTCCGGGCGGTCTCCATTGCAAAGCTGATGCTGGAACCCGATTCGGTCGCCTATGACATCGGAGCGGGAACGGGCTCCGTTTCGGTGGAGATGGCGGGCATCTGCACGCGCGGGCATGTGTATGCGGTGGAATGCAAGCCCGAAGCCGCTGCGCTTACACGCCAGAACAAAAAACGCTTCGGGCTTGCCAACCTGACGGTCGTGGAGGGCATGGCGCCGGAAGCCTGCGCGGCGCTTCCGCCGCCCACGCACGCGTTTATTGGCGGGACGTCCGGCAACCTGCGCGAGGTGCTCGAAATGCTCCTTACGAAGAATCCGGCTGTGCGCATCGTGATCAACCTCATCGCGCTCGAGTCCATCGCGGAGGCGATGCGCTGCATCGAAGCGCTTGGTTTTACGCGTGCGGAGGTGGTGCAGGTGAGCGTTGCAAAGGCGAAAAAACTCGGACGGTATCACCTGATGAACGGGCAGAACCCGATCATGATCATCACCTGTGAGAAAAATGCGGTGGATACGGAATAGGACGGAGGAAAAGGAATATGAAAACGGAATTGGAACGCGTTGCACCGATGGAGATCGAACGGCGCAGCTTTGAGATCATCACGGCGGAGCTGCCGCACCCGGTCGATGAAACGCTCGCGCCCATCGTCAAGCGCGTGATCCACACCACGGCGGATTTTGAATATGCGGATACGCTCTGCTTTTCCGAGGGCGTTCTGGATCGGGCGCTTGCGGCCATCCGCGCCGGGGCCACCATTGTGACGGATACCACCATGGCGCAGGCGGGCATCAACAAGCGGCAGCTTGCAAAGCACGGCGGCAGCGTGCGCTGCTTCATCGCGGATGCGGACGTGGCCGAAGCCGCCAAGCGCAACGGGACGACGCGCTCCGCCGAATCCATGAAAAAAGCGGCCGCGCTCGATGGGGATGTGATCTTCGCAATCGGGAACGCCCCTACCGCTTTGGTGCAGCTTTATGATATGATTGAGGAAAAGCGCATCGCGCCCGCGCTTGTCATCGGGGTGCCGGTCGGCTTCGTGAACGTGGTGCAGGCAAAGGAACTCATCCTGCAGACGGATGTGCCGTACATCGTCGCGCGCGGCCGCAAGGGCGGCAGCAACGTCGCGGCGGCGATCTGCAACGCGCTCCTCTATCGGCTGGGGCGGGAATGATGCTGGAGCTGTATATCGAACAAGGCGGGAAGCGGCTGCGCTGCGGGTATACGACGGGCTCCTGCGCGGCCGCGGCCGCAAAGGCGGCCGCCACGCTGCTCCTTTGCGGGGAAGCGCCGCGGACCATCGCGCTTGATACGCCGAGGGGCGTGCCGCTGACGCTCGATGTGCTCGAACCGCGCCTTGCGGGCGGGCGCGCCGTGTGCGCCATCCGCAAGGACAGCGGGGACGACCCGGATGTGACCAACGGCGTGCTCGTATACGCAGCGGTGGAAAAACGCGCCTCCGGCGTCGAGATCGACGGCGGGGAGGGCGTGGGCCGCGTCACCAAGCCTGGCTTGGATCAGCCTGTCGGCGCGGCGGCGATCAATTCCGTGCCGCGCGCGATGATCCGGGACGCCTGCCGCGCGGCTGCCGCGCAATACGGATACTCAGGCGGTTTTTCCGTCGTGGTCTCCATCCCGGCGGGCGGGGCGCTTGCAAAGCGCACGTTCAACCCGCGCCTGGGCATCGAGGGCGGCATTTCCGTGATCGGCACGACGGGGATCGTGGAGCCGATGAGCAATGCGGCGCTCGTGAATACCATCCAGCTGGAATTGAGTGTGCTCGCCGCCGCGGGGCAGACCGCGGCGCTCCTTACGCCCGGCAATTACGGGGAGGACTTTGCGCGTGATGCGCTCGGCCTCGACATGACGCGGCAGGTGACTTGCAGCAACTTTATTGGGGACGCGCTCGACGCCGCCGTGCGCAGCGGGTTCCGGAAGATCCTCCTCATCGGGCACATCGGCAAGCTCGTGAAGCTCGGTATCGGCATGATGAACACGCACTCCGCCTATGGCGACGGCCGCATGGAGACGCTCGCCGCCTGTGCGCTCGAAGCAGGGGCAGAGCTGCCCGCACTCCGAGCCGTGCTCGCCAGCGTCTCGACCGATGCAGCGCTTGCCGTGCTGCGGGATGCAGGCGCGCTTGCGGGTACGATGACCGCGCTTGGGCGGCGCATCGCGGCGGCGCTTGAGCGCCGCGTGCCGGAAGGGGTGGAAACCGGGTTCGTATGCTTCACGAACGCGCCGGAGCTGCGCGGCGTGCTTGCAAAGAGCGCAAACGCAGACGAACTGATGGAGCTGTGGAAACAATGACGCAATGGCTTATGCTCTCGACCGGTGCGCTTGCGCTCGGCTTTTTTATCGATCTGCTCCTGGGCGATCCGCAGGGCTGGCCGCATTTGATCCGCGGTTTCGGCCTGCTCATCGCGGCGCTGGAGCGGGCGCTTTATCCGCTTAAAAACAAGCGCTTGGGCGGCGTGCTCCTCGTGGCATGCGTATTGCTGCTGTGTACGGGGATTCCCGCGCTGCTGCTCCTCCTTGCCTGGCACGTGTCGCCTTGGCTGTATTTCGCGCTTGAGAGCCTTTTCTGCTGGCAGCTCCTCGCCACGAAGAGCCTGAAAACGGAGAGCCGCGCCGTATACGATGCGCTTGCGGGGGGCGACCTCCCGCAAGCGCGGAATGCCGTATCTAGGATCGTCGGGCGCGATACCGCTTCGCTTGACGAATCCGGCGTGACGCGCGCCGCCGTGGAGACCGTGGCGGAAAACGCTTCGGACGGCGTAGCCGCGCCGCTGATCTGCATTGCGCTTGGCGGCGCGGCGCTCGGATGCCTTTACAAGGCGGCGAACACGATGGATTCCATGGTGGGATACAAGAACGAGCGCTACCTTGACTTTGGCCGCGCCGCCGCTAAGCTGGATGACGCGCTCAACTTCATCCCCGCGCGGTTTTGCGCGGCGGTGATGCTCTGCGCGGCGCGGCTTTGCGGCATGGACGCGAAGAACGCCCTGCGGATCTACCGGCGCGACCGACATAACCACGCAAGCCCGAACTCCGCGCATACCGAGGCGGTCATGGCCGGGGCGCTCGAGGTGCGGCTCGCGGGGGACGCATACTATTTTGGCAAACTTTGCAAAAAGCCGTTCATCGGGGACGCGCTGCGCCCAGTCGAACCAGCGGATATCCTCCGCGCGCACAGGCTTTTGTACGCTACGGCATGGCTGCTGTTTTTGCTTGCGCTTGCAATAAGGGGGCTTGTTTATGCGGCGATATGAACACGGCGGCGACGTTTACGGCAACGCGGGCGTCGCGCTGGATTTTTCCGTCAACCTCAACCCGCTCGGCATGCCGGAAGCGGCAAAGCGCGCCTTGGCCGAGCATATAGGCGATTACGAACGCTACCCGGATCCGCGCTGCCGGGCGCTTACGGCGGAGCTTGCCAGGCGGTATGGCGTTTCGCCCGAACAGGTTCTCTGCGGCAATGGCGCGGCCGACCTGATCTTCCGCATCGCGGCCTGCTTCCGCCCCAAACAGGCGCTTGTCCCTGCGCCCGCGTTTTCGGAATATGAGCGTGCGGTCCTTGCGTTTGGCGGCGCGGTGCGGGAATATCCGCTTTCCGAAGAAAATGGCTTCGCGCTTACGGAAGGGTTCTTGGACGCGATCACGCCGGACGTTGGCATGGTCTTTCTCTGCACGCCGAACAACCCGACCGGACGGCTCATAGACCCTGCGATCATCCGCCGCGCCGCGCAGGCATGCGAGGAAAACGGCGCGATCCTCGTGGTGGATGAATGCTTCCTCGGCTTTACGGAAGGCCGTTCCATGGCGGCGGAGCTCTCGGAATATCCGAACCTTCTCATCCTCTCGGCGTTTACGAAGCTGTACGCAATGGCGGGGCTTCGGCTCGGATACCTGCTCGCGGGAGATCCGGCGCTCCTCGTGCGCGTGGCGGAATGCAGCGCGCAGTGGAGCGTTTCCGCGCCCGCGCAGGCGGCGGGGCTTGCGGCGCTTGCGGAGCCGGGATGGGAAGCGCGCACAAGGCGGCTCGTCGCAGAGGAGCGGGCGTATCTCGCGCATGCACTCTCGGCGTGCGGCATGCGGGTGTTTGAAAGCGACGCGAACTTCCTGCTGCTCAAATGCGAAACGCCGCTTTATGCGCCGCTGCTTGCGCGCGGCGTCCTCGTGCGGGACTGCGGCAATTTTACCGGCCTGGATCAACGATTCATCCGCGTCGGCGTCCAGACCCACGAAAACAATCAGACGCTTGTCAGCGCGATTTCGGAGGTGCTCAATGGCTAAGGCGATCATGGTGCAGGGAACGATGTCCAACGCGGGCAAGAGCCTCGTCTGCGCGGGGCTATGCCGTGTCTTCCGGCAGGACGGCTACCGGGTTGCCCCGTTCAAGAGCCAGAATATGGCGCTCAATTCCTTCATTACGCGGGATGGGCTGGAGATGGGCCGCGCACAGGTGGTGCAGGCGGAGGCGGCCGGCGTGGAGCCGGATGTACGCATGAACCCGATTCTGCTCAAGCCGGTCACGAATGCGGGCTCCCAGGTGATCGTGAACGGGGAGGTACGCGGCAACATGCGCGCTGCGGAATATTTTGCCATGAAGCGCTCGCTCATCCCGGACATCCTGCGGGCGTATGATTCCCTTGCGCGGGAGAACGATATTATCGTCCTCGAAGGGGCGGGCAGCCCGGCGGAGATCAACCTGCGGGAGAACGACATCGTAAACATGGGGATGGCCAAGCTCGCCAAAGCGCCCGTGCTGCTCGTGGGGGACATCGACCGCGGAGGCGTATTCGCGCAGCTCTACGGCACCATCGCGCTGCTGCAGGAGGATGAGCGCGCCCTTGTGAAGGCGACTGTCATCAACAAATTCCGCGGGGATGTGGAGTTGCTTCGCCCAGGGCTTTCCATGCTGGAATCGCTCACGCAAAAGCCGGTCGCGGGCGTGCTCCCTATGCTCGACGTGGATATTGAGGACGAGGACAGCCTCGCTGCGCGCCTGAGCCGGAGGAACCGCGACGCGGCGATCGACATTGCGGTGATCCGCCTGCCGCGCATTTCAAACTTCACGGATTTTGCCGCGCTCGAGGCAACGCCCGGCGTCGGCGTGCGCTATGTGCGGGAGCCTTCCGCACTGGGCGCGCCGGATCTCGTAATTCTGCCCGGGACGAAAAGCACGATCAGCGATCTGCGTTGGATTCGCCAGAACGGGCTGGAGGCAGCGGTCAAAAAACTCGCCGCAAGCGGTGCTGCGGTCATGGGGATCTGCGGCGGGTACCAGATGCTCGGCATGCGCATTTCGGATTCCGCGGGTGTGGAAGGTGGCGGCGAGATCGGCGGCATGGGCCTTCTCCCGGTGGAAACGGAGTTCGCGGGTGAGAAGCGCCGCACCCGCGTGCGTGCAGCGGCGCTTGCAACCGGGGGCGTGCTTGCGCCGCTTACGGGCGCGTCGCTTGAAGGCTATGAAATCCACATGGGCGTTACGACGCTTTTAAATGGGGCGAGGCCGCTGGCGCGTCTGGAGAGCGGCCAGCTGGACGGCTGCCAGAAGGGGAACGTCTACGGGAGCTATCTGCATGGCTTTTTCGATACCGAGGCTTGCCGGAGCGCGGTACTTGGCGCGCTGGCCGCGCGCAAGGGCGTTTCGCTTACGGGGGAGGCGTTCGATCTTAAGGCGTATAAAGAACAGCAGTATGATCTCCTTGCAAAGGGTGTGCGGGAAAACCTCGATTTGGCGCTGATCTACCGCATTTTGGAAGCGGGGGTGTGAGGCGACGCAGCCCAAGCCAACGCTGGTTCCGAGACAAAAGCAACAAAGGTTGCCAGAAGGTTGCCAGAGGGCCGAAGCGTGCTTCGCTTTAAACCTTACGGCAAACAAAAAAGCTAGATGTTATCTAGTTTTTTGCTTGGTACACCCTCAGGGGCTCGATTCCGGCCATAGGCAGGCCCTGCTTGTGCTCCGCACTGGCGCAGGGCGCGCCTGGGCCCGGAATCCCGGCCGCTAAAAACGCTCCACGGGAGCATTTTTTCACGCGGCTTCGAGCTCCTTTATTGGCTTACCAAAAATCAAAAAAGCCCCTAAAAAGGACTTTTTGATTTGGTACACCCTCAGGGGCTCGAACCCTGGACACCCTGATTAAGAGTCAGGTGCTCTACCAACTGAGCTAAGGGTGCATATGGAGCGGGAGACGGGGCTCGAACCCGCCACCTCCGCCTTGGCAAGGCGGCGCTCTACCAAATGAGCTACTCCCGCATTTTGCTGGGGGATGTCCGTGCGTTCCCGCTGGACACTTGCATATTCTAGCGCATTCACAGCACGTTGTCAAGACAAATTTCCATATTTTTTGAAGGCTCGCCAAAGCATGTCCTTTTGTCTGGGGGCGGCATTATATGGCCTTGACGATTGCAGGCGGCGCGGTTACGATAATAAATAGGCACCTTGGCGCGCAAAAAGGAGGAACGGCATGGAAATTCTGGAAGGCTTAAACGCGGAGCAGCTGAGCGCTGTCACGGCGACGGAAGGCTATGTGCGCGTCATCGCGGGGGCGGGCAGCGGAAAAACGCGCGCGCTCGCGCACCGCTTTGCGTACCTGGTGAACGAGGTGGGCATCCTGCCCGCGAACATCCTCTGCGTGACCTTCACCAACAAGGCCGCAAATGAGATGCGCCAGCGCATCCACATGCTCACAGGCGACAACGACACCGGCTACGTCTGCACATTCCACAGCTTCTGCGTCTCTGTCCTGCAGGAGGACAGCTACGCCGTGCAATACCCCAAAAATTTTCTTGTGCTCGATAACTCCGACATCGACGCCATGCTCAAGATCATCTATGAAGAACGCGGCTTGACGCTCCGGCACATGACATTCGGGAATGCGCGGGATATGATCGAGATCCGCAAGCTGTTCGAGAACCCGGATTATTACGAGGACATGATTGCCATGCCGCTCGACGGCCTGCGCACCAAGTACCTCGCAGCCGAAGCGCCGCGGGATATTATCTTTTATGGCTACCTTTATCAGCAGAAGAAGTGCTTTGGGCTAGATTATAACGACCTCATCAAATACACGCTGTATATCTTTTCCAACAACGCTGGGATCCGCGAAAAGTGGCAGAAGCGCCTGGAGTACATCATGATCGACGAGTTCCAGGACATCGACAAAATCCAGTATGAGCTGATGGAGGCTCTTTGCGCATATCACAAAAACCTGTTCATCGTCGGCGACCCGGATCAGACGATCTATACCTGGCGCGGAGCAAATGTGCGGTATCTGCTCGAATTCGCGGAGAAATTCCCCGGTACGCAGACGATCCTCATGATGTGCAACTACCGCTCCACGCCGGAGATCCTCGCTGCGGCAAATTCGCTCATCGGGAAAAACAAGAACCGCATCAAGAAGGAACTGCTCCCCGTGCTGCCCACCGGCCGGCCCGTGCGCTGGCATCACGCGAAAACGGCGGAGGCCGAGGCGCGCTGGATCGCAGGGGAGATCAAAACGCTTGCGTCGGAGGGCGTTCCGCTGCGGGATGTGGCAATCCTGTACCGGGCGCACCACATCAGCCGCACGCTGGAAGAGGTTTTTTTGAAGGAGGAGATCCCCTATACGATCTTCAGCGGCGTGCAGTTCTTCAACCGCATGGAGATCAAGGACGCGCTTTCCTATCTGCGCCTTGTCGCCTACCGGGATGATCTTTCGTTCCTGCGGGTGGCAAACGTGCCCAAGCGCAACATTGGCGAGCGGCGCATGCGCTTCCTGCAGGAATACGCGGAGGCGAACGGCTGCACGCTGTATGCGGCGCTTACGCATAACCTGGAGCACGAGCTGTTTAAGAATACAAAGGCGCGCAAGCTCATAGACCTTGTGGAACGCTTCGGCGCGCGCAGCCCGGAGATCCCTGTATCCGAGCTTTTGAGCGACCTGATGGATCAAAGCGGCTATGAGACCATGCTGCGTACCGAGGGGGCGCAGGAGCGGCTCGACAACCTGGCCGAGCTCAAGCAGGCGATCTACGAATTCGAGACGACCTGCGGCGAGGAGGCGACGCTCGAAGCCTACCTTGCGCGCGTGGCGCTCCTTTCCAACGCGGACGCGGCACAAAACGGCGAGCGCGTGCGCATGATGACCGTGCACACGGCCAAGGGCCTGGAGTTCCCGCATGTGTTCCTCTGCGGGCTAGAGGAGGGCGTGTTTCCATCGAAAAAAACCTCCACCATCGAGGCGATGGAGGAGGAGCGCAGGCTTGCGTTCGTGGCGTTTACGCGGGCGCAGCGATCGCTTTCGCTGTCGGAATCCGAGGGCCGCAATTTCGACGGCTCATTCCGCTATCCCTCCCGCTTCCTTTTTAATGTGGACGAAGCGCTGCTCGCGCGGGACGGCGAAGCGGATGCGCGCCTGCTGCGGGATGCGTTCCGCCACATCGAAGCGAGCGAGCGCCTGCTTGCCCCGGCAGAAGAGCGGGCGCCGTTCCAGCCGGGCGACCGCGTGCGCCATGCGATCATGGGGGACGGCGTAATCGTGGAGGTGGATCTGGCGCAGGGGGCTTATGTGGTGCAGTTCGACATTCTGCCCACACAGCGGCGCATCAGCTTCCGGGCAAAGCTCACGCGGGTCTAATCCCCCCTCCCGCAGTCCGGCGCGGCACGCATAAGCCGCGTTTACAAGCACGCCGCGGCCGCGGCGCTTGCGGGTCGCATGCTCCGCGCGGCATGCCGTTTGCGCACCGGCTCTTGATGCTGTGTTTGTGACGGCGCTGCTGACGGCGCGTGTGACCACCATATCCATATCCCAATTTTATTGAATTCGCATGTTTTCGCTGATTCAAATAGGAATTTCGTTCATATCCTCCGCATGGAGCACAAAATCGCATTGCTCCGGGATGCGGAACGCGGAAAAATACGCGTTCTCCATCGGGATCCAAATGGATTCAAACCGCGTGAGCATCGCTGCGCCGTTGCGCGCAAGGATGCGGGCGCGCTGCGTTTCCGGCGTGGCGCGCAGGAAGACGCGCAGGCTATAGGGCGTGCCGAAGCGCGGGTGCATGCTGTAAGCGCCCTCCACGAGCGTGAGCGCGGCAGGTTCAACCGCGACGCAGCGCGTCACGGCCATCCTGCCGCAATCGAACACGCCGTAGGAAAACGGCGCGCCCGAGGCGACGCCCGCAAGCACTTCGTCTTGGAACCGTTCATAATGCACGTTGCCGCCCGGCTCGGCCAGGCGTTCCGGCGTGCGCAATGCGCCCGGCAGGAAAAAGTCATCCATATGGAATACGTTCACGCTGTACTGCGGCGCGAAGAACGTGGCGATGCGCGCGGCGAGCGTGCTTTTCCCGGCGGCGGCGTTGCCGTCGATGGCTGCAACGGCGCGGCCCTGCGCGCCAAGCTGCAGCAGCAGTTCCGCCAAGAGGGCGGTTTCGGATTCTGTCCACTTCATGTTCCGAATATAGCATGAAGGGACGGGCGTGTCAATCATGAGCCGGGCCGCTCTGAACGCCTTTTTGCCCTCCTGCCGGCGATGAGCCGGAGACCCCGGCTCGCCAAAATTCGCTTGCCATTTCCTGGCTCTCGTGTTACACTATCAAGGAAAGTTGCGCACGCAACAGTTGCGGGCGCAACAGCATGATGAACCGAAATGCAATTCTTTGCGAAGCCTCAGGAAGGAGCCGGATATGCCAAGCATCAGCCGTTACATTATGATGATCTCCCGGTGCAGCAACCAATTCCGCTCGGAACGGCTGCGGGACACGGGCCTGTGCGGGCAGCACTGCGCGTATATCCTGCGCGTCTGCCGCGAGCCGGGCACCACGCAGGACGCGATTGCCCGGGAAATCTGCGTGAACAAGAGCAACGTTACCCGCCAGCTTGCGGCGCTTGAACAAAATGGGTTCGTGGAGCGCCGCCCATGCGAGGCGGATTCCCGCGCCATGGAGGTCTACCCGACCGAGAAGGCGCTTGCGGTGCTGCCAGAAGTGCGCGCGGTGCTCCGGGAATGGAACGAATGCATCACGGCGGATTTCACCGAGGAAGAAAAGACACAATTCCTGGACTTGCTCGCACGCGCCGCGGACCGCGCAGAGCGGCGCCTGAACGAAGTGAAGAAGGATTAAAGCGCCAATGAAGACCGTTTTCCGATACCTCAGGCCGCAGTATGCGCGCCTTGCCTTACAGCTTACGATCAAATTCATCGGCACCATCACGGAGCTTTTCCTGCCGTGGATGCTTTCCCATATCCTTGACGACATTGTGCCGCAAAAGGATATGCCGCAGGTTTACCTTTGGGGCGTTTTCATGCTGCTTGCGGCGGCTGTGGCGCTCCTGGGTAACGTGACCGCCAACCGCATGTCCACGCGCATTTCCCGCCGCTTCACGGAGCAGCTGCGGCACGATGCATTCGCGCGCGTCGCCTATCTTTCCAGCCGCCAGACGGATCGGTTCACGCTCTCCTCCCTGATCTCCCGGCTCACGAGCGACACCTACAACGTGCACCAGATGGTGGACCGCATGCAGCGCCTCGGCGTGCGCGCGCCGATCCTGCTGCTGGGCGGCATCTGCGTCACGTTCACGCTGGAGCCCGTGCTCACGCTCGTGCTCATCGCAACGCTGCCGCTGCTTGGCGCCGTGGTGTTCACCGTATCGCGCAAGGGCGTGCCGCTGTATGTGCACGTGCAGGGCGCGGTGGATTCCATGGTGCGCAAGGTGCAGGAGAACATGACGGGCGTGCGCGTCATCAAGGCCCTTTCCAAAACAGAATATGAAAAGGAGCGCTTCGACGATGTAAACCGCGAGGTCGTCCGGCGGGATCAGCATGCGGGTGCGGTCATGGCGACGACGAACCCCGTGATGAGCCTGCTTTTGAACCTCGGCTTGACAGCGGTGGTGGTCGTAGGTGCGTTCCGCGTGAACGCGGGCGTCTCCCAGGCGGGGAAAATCATCGCGTTCCTGAGCTATTTCACGATCATCCTCAACGCGATGATGATGGTCTCGCGCCTGTTCATGCTCTATTCCAAGGGTGCGGCGAGCGCGAAGCGCATCGAGGAGATCCTGTATACGCCCATGGAGCCAGTCCCGGGCGACCCTGCGCCGCGCGCAAGCGAATATCATGTGGAGTTCAAGCACGTCCGCTTTTCCTACAACAAGGCGGAGGGCAAAACGCGGGATGACCTTTCGGACGTCAGCTTCGCCCTGAAGCGCGGGCAGACGCTTGGCGTCATCGGCCCGACGGGCAGCGGGAAATCCACGGTCGTGAGCCTGCTGATGCGCTTTTACGACGCAGACGCGGGGGAGATCCGCATCGGCGGGCGGCGCATCGAGGGCATCCCGGAGGAGGAACTGCACACGATGTTCGGCGTGGTGTTCCAAAACGATTTCATCCTCGCGGATACCATCCGCGAAAACATCGACTTTGGTCGCGGCCTTCCGGACGAGGCGCTGCTGCTCGCCGCAAAACTTGCCCAGGCGGATTTCATCGCGGAGAAGGAGGGCGGCCTCGATCACCCGCTCACGGCAAAGGGCGCGAACCTTTCCGGCGGGCAGAAGCAGCGGCTCCTCATCGCCCGCGCGCTCGCGGCAAAGCCGGAGATCCTCGTGCTGGACGACTGCTCCTCCGCGCTCGACTATAAGACCGATAAGGAATTGCGCGGCGCGCTGCACCGGAACTTCCGTGAGACGACGACCATCATCATCGCCCAGCGCATCAGCTCTATCCTGAATGCGGACCACATCCTCGTGCTCGACGGCGGGCGCGTGACCGGCGCGGGCACGCACGCGGAGCTGCTCGAGACCTGCGCGGATTACCGCGAGATCTACGAAGCCCAGATGGGCGAAGTGGGATAAGGAGGAGCGGCATGGAACGGAAACAAAACGCGAACCTGCCCTCGGCGGCGATGCGCTCCCTGCACGGGGAGGGGCAAAAGGTCAAAAAGACGTACATCCTGCGCCGGCTCTGGGGCTATTTCAAGGAATATAAGTGGCTGCTCGCGCTTGCGATCGCGCTCACGATCGCGGGCAACGTGCTCGCGCTCATCGGGCCGAAGCTTTCCGGCTTTGCAATCGACGCGATCGAGCCTGGGCCGGGCAAGGTCGATTTTGCCACGGTGTTCTATTATGCGAAGTATATGGCGCTGTGCTACGCGCTCTCCGCCGGGATGAGCTATGCGCTCGCGCGGCTTATGATCCGGCTGAGCCGCAACATCGTGTACCGCATGCGCAAGGACGTGTTTGAAAAGCTCGTCTCGCTGCCCGTCGGCTTTTTCGACCGGCACCAGACGGGCGACGTCATCAGCATCATCTCCTACGATGTGGATACCATCAATGCCTCGCTTTCCAACGACATCGTGCAGATCTGCACGAGCTTCATCACGGTGCTCGGTTCGCTTGCGATGATGCTCACCATCTCGCCGGTGCTGATCCTCGTGTTCGTGGTGACGATCCCGGTCTCCGTGCTCATCACGCGCTACCGGGCGAAGAAGGTGCGCCCGCTGTTCCGCCTGCGCTCCAAAAAGCTCGGCGAGCTCAACGGTTTCGTGGAGGAGGTCACGAGCGGCCAGCGCACCACGAAGGCCTACCACCGGGAGGAGGTCATGATCGGCCGGTTTGATGAGAAGAACAAGGAGGCGGTCGACGCTTACTGCAATGCGGACTATTACGCCTGTGTGATGGGCCCTTCCGTGAACTTCGTGAACAACTTTTCGCTGGCGCTCATCAGCGTGTTCGGTGCGCTGCTCTACATGGGCGGTGCGATCTCGCTTGGGAACATCTCATCCTTCGTGCTGTATTCCCGCAAGTTCTCCGGACCGATCAATGAGTTCGCGAACCTCCTCGCGGAGATGCAGTCCGCGTTTTCGGCGGCGGAGCGTGTGTTCCGCCTGCTGGACGAGGAGCCGGAGCCCGCGGACGCGCCGGGTGCAGCGGAGCTTTCCCACGTGCAGGGGGATGTTGCGCTCAAAAACGTGCGCTTCGGCTATGAGCCGGACCAGATCGTCCTTTCCAATTTAAGCTTAAACGCGCCGCGCGGCTCCGTGACGGCCATCGTCGGCCCTACGGGCGCGGGCAAGACGACGATCATCAACCTGCTGATGCGCTTTTATGACGCGCAAAGCGGCGCGATCACCGTCGACTGCCGCAGCATTTACGGCGTGACCCGCAAGAGCCTGCGCCTCGCTTACACCATGGTGCTCCAGGATACCTGGCTGTTCCACGGCACGGTGTTTGAAAACCTCGCCTATGGCCGGGAGGATGCGACGATGGAAAAGGTCGTCGCCGCGGCGAAGGCTGCGCGCATCCACGATACGATCATGTCTCTGCCGGATGGGTACGATACCGTGCTGACCGACAATGGCTCGAACATCTCCAAGGGGCAGAAGCAGCTGCTCACCATCGCCCGCGCGATGCTGCTCGATTCCCCGATGCTCATTTTGGATGAGGCGACCTCCAACGTGGATACGCAGACCGAGCGCCGCATCCAGGACGCGATGCTGCGCCTGATGGAAGGGCGCACCTGCTTTGTGATCGCCCACCGGCTCTCTACGATCCAAAATGCGGACCGCATCCTCGTGGTGAACGGAGGCGACATCGTGGAGCAGGGGACGCACCGGGAGCTGATGCAAAGGAACGGCTTCTATGCGGAGCTGTACCATTCCCAATTTGAAGTAATAGAAGTAATATAACAAAGGAAAGAAAAATAAATGGACGCAGCCTTTCATAAAATTGACCTCGAAACCTGGGAACGCCGGGAGGAATACGAATCCTTCAGCCGCAGCGGATGTGGCTTCACGATGACGGCGGAGCTGGACATTACGCATTTGCGGCGCTTTGCGAAGGAAAACGGTGCGAAACTTTATCCGATGCTCGTCGCCGTGGCGGCGCAGGCTGTGAACGCGCACCGGGAGTTCTGCTACGGCTGGGGCGGGGAGGATGAATTCGGCTATTATGAAACGATGCACCCGCTGTTCTTCGACGTAATGGAGAGCGGCAACGTGAAATGCCTCGTGGCGGAATACAAGCCGGACGCGCTGCAGCAGGCGGCGGAGATCGAACGCGTGCGCGCGCGGTACGCGGGCGTGGACAAATATTGCCCGCAGAGGGTGTTCCCGCCCAATTCGGTAAACATCTCCGCCGTGCCGTGGGTCAAGACCACGAACATCTCCTTTTGCCTGCAACATTGCGCGACGTATTATCCGCCGATCCTCACCTTCGGCAAGCTGGAGGAACGGGACGGGAAAAGCGTCATCCCGCTTTCGGTTTACTGCAACCATGCGGTGAACGACGGCTACCATTGCGCGTTGCTTTTTCAGGAGTTCCAGCAGCGGGCGGACGGGTTGGCCTGACACGGCCGCGCCGGAGGCGCAAGCGGCACGCAGGAATCCTCGTAAAAACGGTGGAACCGCTTCTACGCATCCCCGGAAAGGAGATTGAAAAGAGGCGCGCATCATGGTATGATAGGCATGCTTGGGAACATACCTCATGAATAAAAGGAGAAACAGGAGAAACAAATGAATTTCGACAGGGAGCTTGACGCACGCGAGGGCGAACTCATCGAAAGCCTGCAGGAGCTGATCCGGATCAAAAGCGTTGGGGAGGAAGCGGGCGCACACCCGTTTGGCGATGGGCCGCACGAATGCCTGACGGCCTGCCTTGCGCTCGGAGAAAGGCTTGGCTTCCGTACCGCCAGCGTGGACGACATGGCGGGCTATGTGGAATACGGCGCGGGCGAGGAGATGGTCGCCGTGCTGGGGCATCTCGACGTTGTGCCGGAGGGAGACGGCTGGAATTATCCGCCCTATGGCGCTGTGATCGACAACGGCAGGCTGTACGGCCGCGGCGCGGTAGACGACAAGGGGCCCACCGTTGCGGCGCTGTATGCGCTGCGCGCCATCGCGGATTCCGGCGCGCCGCTTTCGCGCCGCATCCGCGTCATCTTCGGCCTGAACGAGGAAAAAGGCTCGCTCTGCATCAAGCATTATGTGGCAAAGGGGGAGGAACTCCCTGTGATGGGCTTCACGCCGGATGGCGAATACCCCATCATCAACGGCGAAAAGGGCATCGTGACCGCCACGTTTGCGCGCAAGCTCAGCGCGGCGGGGGAACGGCGCATCGCGTCGCTTTCCGCGGGCATCGCGCCCAACGTCGTGCCGGAATCCGCAGCGGCTGAGCTGACGTTCTGCCCGGAGGGCGCGCTGCCGGAAAAGGTCGCGGCGCGGGGCGCGCACATCGAGGCGCGCGGCGTAAACGCCCACGGCAGCACGCCGGAGCTCGGCGAGAACGCGATCGGCCGCCTGCTGCTTGCGCTCGACGGCATGGGCCTTTCCGGCGACCATGGCGAGGCCGTACATTTCCTCGCGGCGCACATCGGCATGGAAACGCGCGGCGAAAGCCTCGGCATCGCCCTCTCAGATGAGATCTCCGGCGATCTGACGCTCAACCTCGGCGTCGCGGCGCTTGCGGAGGACGTTCTCACCGTCACCATCAACATCCGCTACCCGGTCACGCGCAAGTTTGAGGAGTTCTATCCTGCGCTCGTGGCAAAGATGGCGGAGGGCGGCTTCCAGGAAACCTCGCTTGCCCACAAAAACGCGCTTTATATGCCGCCGGAAAGCGAGCTGATCCGCTGCCTCGCCAAAGTGTATGAGGAGCAGACGGGCGAGCCGGCGCGGCTCATCAGCATCGGCGGCGGTACGTACGCGAAGGCGATGCCGAACATCGTGGCGTTCGGCCCCATCTTCCCGGGCGACGAGGCTGTGGAGCACAAGCCGAACGAATATATCGAACTAGATAAGCTGATGAAAAACGCGAAGATCATCGCGGCGGCCATGTACGAGATGGCCAAGTAACGCAAGAGGATAAAAGGAGGAACAGCAAGCATGAAGATTACGGAAATCAGGATCGGCAGGATCTCCGTCCCGCTGCGCGTACCGTTTAAGACGGCTCTGCGCTCGGTGGACAGCGTAGAGGACGTCGTGTTCGAATTCCATACCGATACCGGCGCGGTCGGTTATGGCGAGGCGCCACCGACGGGCGTCATTACCGGCGACACCACGGGCGCGATCATCGGCGCGATGCAGGATCATATCCGCAAGGTGCTCGTCGGCAAGGAAATCGACGAGTTTGAAAACTGCACCCGCGCGCTCAGCGGCTGCATCGTGAAGAACACGAGCGCGAAGGCCGCGGCGGATATGGCGCTTTGGGATCTTTACGGCCAGCTCCACAAGATCCCCGTTTACAAGCTCCTGGGCGGCGCGCGCAAGAGCATCGTCACGGACATCACCATCAGTGTCAACGATCCGGAGGAGATGGCGCGCGACGCGATTGACGCCGTGAAGCGCGGCTACGACTGCCTGAAGGTGAAGGTCGGCAGCAACCCGGCGCTCGACGTGGCGCGCCTTGCGGCGATCCGCGCGGCGGTGCCAAAGGAGATCTGCGTGCGCATCGACGCGAACCAGGCATGGAAGCCCAAAGAGGCCGTGCGCATCCTCAACGAGATGCAGGAAAAGGGCCTCGACATCGAATTCGTCGAACAACCGGTCGCAGGGCACGACTTTGAGGGCTTGAAATACGTCACCGAACGTTCCTACGTGCCGGTGCTTGCGGATGAGAGCGTGTTCTCGCCCGCGGACGCGCTCAAGATCATGCAGATGGGCGCGGCGGACCTTGTGAACATCAAGCTCATGAAGTGCGGCGGCATCACGAACGCGCTGCAGATCGCCTCCGCGGCGGAGGTATATGGCGTGGAGTGCATGATCGGCTGCATGCTGGAGGCGAAGATCAGCGTCACGGCGGCGGTACACCTTGCCTGCGCCAAGCAGATCATCACCAAGATCGACCTGGACGGCCCCGTGCTCTGCAAGGAGGACCACATCCTTGGCGGCGCGCTGTTCAACGAAAAGGAGATCAGCCTGACGGACGCGCCCGGCCTCGGCATCGAGGGCGTGATGGCGGGCAAGATCCGTTACATCGACTAACGGCCGCAGGGATTGCGCGGCTGCGGAATGGCAAACGGGGGCTGCGGGAAAGCGGCCCCTGTTTCATAAAGATCAGGCTGCAGAAAATATCATGCGCGGATGCGCGAAACAGAGACAATCACAATGTATACGATCGTCAGGTTTGCGGTTTGCATCGTCCTGTTCGGCGCGGGGTATACGCTCGCGCGCAACGGCGTGCCGACAGGGTTCTAAACGGCCATAACCTTTGCAGCCACCGGGACGAAGGGCAATAGTGGTTCTTTTATCTGGAGGATGTGCCGCGGGAGATCGAACTGACCGTGGACGGCGTGCCGTTTGGCGCCGCTGTGGTGCGGGAGTGAAGCACCCGCAACCCGTGGTTGACAAATTGCAAGGCGGTGTTTTCTTGCGTGTGCCTTCCGCATGCGGTATGATGGGTGCGGAAAATCAAGAAGGAGGAAACTTGCCATGCACTTTTGCGATAAACTGATCCACCTCCGGGCGGAAGCGGGGCTTTCCCAGGAAGGGCTTGCAAACCGGCTCGGCGTTTCCCGGCAGGCGGTCAGCAAATGGGAGGCGGGCGCTGCAATGCCGGAGCTTGCAAAGCTCATCGCCATTGCGGAGCTGTTCGGCGTGAGCCTGGATTACCTCGTGCGGGATGAAATCGAGGAGCGCCAGCCAAAAACGGAGGATGACAGCGCCGTCGCGGAACAGCTCGCCGCGCTCACGAACTATGTGAAGCGGCATCAGCCGTATGAATACAAAAGCCAAGCGACGCTGCTTGGGTTACCGCTCGTGCATGTGCATCTTTCGCGCGGGAATGGGCGGCCCGCGGTCGCAAAAGGCATCTTTGCCGTTGGCGATGTTGCGTTCGGCGCGGTGACGCTTGGCTTCCTTTCCGCCGGGCTTGTCTCGCTCGGTGGGCTTTCCCTCGGGCTGCTCCTTGCGCTCGGCGGGCTTTCGGTGGGCCTTTTCGCCCTCGGTGGGTTCGCGCTTGGCGTTTATGCGCTTGGCGGCGTAGCCATCGGCTATTGCGCGCTCGGGGGCGTAGCCTGCGCGTCGGAGCTTGCCGTAGGCGGCGTGGCCAGCGCGCGCGTCGCGCTTGGGGACGCGGTGCAGGGAGCGCATACCCTGCGGCTGCACGCGGCAGGCGAAGCGGAGATCATAGCGTTTTTGCAGGAGCATTGCCCGGATGCGGGCGCGTGGCTGATCCGCCTCCTCGCCTCGGCCGCCTCAGCCATGCAGGGATAGGAAGCGGAGTAGCGGCTTCCGGCTTATCCTAATATTAAGAAAAAAGGGCATTCGGAAAAATCCGGAATGCCCTTTTCGCGCCAAAACGACGCCGCTTATGCCCGCACGACGGCGCTGCCGCCGACGCGGATGAAAACTGCGCCGCCTTCCCCTGCGGTGAGGCGGGAATAGATTTTGGAAGGCTTGCCCATGGATTCGCCTTGGATGAAAAGGTTGATCTCGCCCGGCACAACGAGGCCGCGGCGGAAGAGGTAATAGGTCAGCGCGCCGTTTGATGTGCCGGTCGCGGATTCTTCAGCGATGCCGTAGAGCGGCGCGAAATTGCGGCAGTGCACCGCGTCCGCTGTGCGGGCAAACGCATGCACGCCCGTGACGTGAAGCCGTTTGGAAAGGGCGGAGATGGCCGACATGTCCGGCTGGAGCGCGGCGAGCAGCGCGGGGCTTGCAAGCGGCAGCATGATGTCCGGCAGGCCCGCGTCCACGATGGCGGGCCGCAGCGTGCCGAAGCCGTCCGCAGGGAGGCCGTACATGGCGCTCAGGGTGGCTTCCTCCGCTTCAGAAAGCGGGCCGAGCTCCCGCGGCGGCGCCATATCGAGCCAGACGAGCCCGTCCGCCACATCCACGCGGATGTCGCCCGCGCCTGTCTGCGCAATATAGGTGCGCCCGCCTTCGATGACCCCTTTTTGCAGCAGCAGCGAGAATGAGCCGACCGTCGCGTGCCCGCAGAGGGCGACTTCCTCCACCGGCGTGAAATAGCGCACCTCGAAGCGGTCCTCCGCAGTGCGGCGCAAAAATGCGGTTTCCGAATAGCCCACCTGCGCGGCGACGCGGCGCATCTCCGCCTCGCTTGGCAGCGCGTCCTCAAAAAGCGCGACGCCCGCCGGGTTCCCGCCAAACGGCACATCCGTAAACGCGTCAACGGTATAAAGTTCCATAGCGCCCTCCTTCATAACTTGGATTTCGGTTTATAACAAGTCTAACACAAAAGCGCCGCTATTGACAGGAATATATGGGTTCGCTATCATAAAACCAAGTATGTTTTGCGGCCGGCGGGCCGTCAATTTGGGAAGAGGCGGAAAACCGAATATGGAACAGAAGACAAGAAGGACGCTTTGCGATTTAAAGATCGGCGAAAGCGGACATGTTTACGCTGTGGACGCGGCAGATGCGCGCATGCGGCGGCACATCGTGGATATGGGCATCACGCCCGGCACAGAGATCCGTGTCGTAAAATCCGCGCCGATGGGCGATCCGATCGAGATCGCGCTGCGCGGCTATTCCATGTCCCTGCGCAAGGCGGACGCAGGCGCTATCCTGCTGATGGAGGACGCGGAGCACGAGGCGTTCCACAAAAACGTGGAAAAAGCGCGCGCGGAACACGAGGCGCGGGCGCATGCGCTGCTCGCGGAGAAGCAGCATCCGAGCAATACGGACGAGGAAGGCCACGCGCGCGCCGCTCTGCTGACGGGCTTTATGCTGGAGCACGGAACCTGCTGCGATTTAAAGGACGGCGATTTTTGTTCCCGCGAGGTGTTTGACGACGGGGAACCTGTGCGCCTCGCGCTCGCGGGCAACCCGAACTGCGGGAAGACGACGCTCTTCAACGCGATGACGGGCGGCAAGGAATACGTTGGTAATTGGCCGGGCGTAACGGTCGAAAAGAAGGAAGGCAAGATTAAACCGGCGGCGGGCGCGGGCGGCGAAACGCTCTGCACCCATGGGCATGAGATGACGCTTGTGGATCTGCCGGGCATCTATTCGCTTTCCCCATATTCGATGGAGGAGGTTGTCGCGCGGAATTATATTATCAACGAACGGCCGGATGCGATCATCAACATTGTGGACGGCACGAACCTCGAACGCAACCTGTACCTGACGGTGCAGCTCCTTGAGCTGGAACGGCCGATGATCATCGCCCTCAACATGATGGACGAGGTGGAGAAAAACGGAGACAGGATCGACTGCAAACGCCTGGCATTGGAGCTCGGCATCCCGGTGGTCCCCATCAGCGCGCGCACGGGACAGGGGATCGGCGAGCTGATCGAAAGCGCGCAGAAGCTCATCTACGCGGCGCATACGCAGCTGCACGAGGGCTTCCAGATCGAGCCGGACGACGTATATGACGACTATACCCACATGCAGCACCACCGCATCGGGGCGCTTGTGGAGCAATATGCGGCGGCGGCGAAGCTGCCGCTGCACTGGACGGAGATCAAGCTCCTGGAGGGGGACGACCGCGTGCGCGACGCGCTGAACCTGCCGCCGGATACGGTGGAGCAGGTGGATGCGATCGTGCGGGATTACGCGGCGGCGAACCCGGTGGGCGACAGCGAAAGCACCGTGGCCGACAGCCGCTACCGCTATATCGAGCATGTGACGGCGGCCGCCCTGACGCGCGGCAGGAAGGACGCGGCGATCGAGCGCAGCGCGAAGATCGACGCGCTGCTGACGCATAAGGTCTGGGCGATCCCGGTCTTCATCCTCATCATGGCGCTGATCTTCGCGCTGACGTTTTCCACGCTCGGGGCGTTCCTTTCCGACGGCGTGGGCGCGCTGATCGACGACGGCCTCGCGCCGCTCGTACGTGCGGCGCTTGCCTCCGCGCCCGCGTGGTTCACAAGCCTCGTGTGCGACGGCGTGATTAAGGGCGTGGGCGGTGTGCTCACGTTCCTGCCGCAGATCGCGCTGCTGTTCCTTTGCCTTTCCATCTTGGAGGACAGCGGCTACATGAGCCGCATCGCATTTATCATGGATAAGCCGATGCGCCGCTTCGGCCTTTCGGGGAAGAGCTTTATCCCGCTTCTGATGGGGTTTGGCTGCACCGTCCCGGCGACGATGGGCGCGCGCACGATGGACAACGACCGCGACCGCCGCATCACGGTGCTGCTGCTCCCCTTCATGAGCTGCTCTGCGAAGCTGCCGGTCTATGGCCTCCTGGCGGGGGCGTTCTTCCCGCGGCACCGGGGGCTTGTGATCTTCAGCCTGTATATCCTGGGCGTGGCGCTCGGCATCCTTTCAGGCCTGCTGTTCAAAAAAACGATGTTCACCGGCGAGGAAGCTCCCTTTGTGATCGAGCTCCCGCCTTACCGCATGCCGAGCGCAAAGAACGTGCTGACGCACGTTTGGGAGCGCGTTTCGCACTTCCTCGAAAAAGCCGGCACGATCATTTTTGCGATGAGCGTGCTGCTCTGGTTCCTCGAAAGTTTCAGCTTCTCCTTCCAAATGGTGGAGAACGCGGGCGAGAGCATCATCGGCCGCATCGGTTCGTTCCTCGCGCCCGTCTTTACGCCGCTCGGCTTCGGCACATGGCAGGCGGCGGTTGCGCTCATCACGGGCATCGTGGCGAAGGAGGCCGTAGTCAGCTCCCTTGCGATGTTTTACGGCTTCTCTGTAAGCGCGGAAAGCGCCGTGGTCGGCAGCGCTCTCGCGGGGACGTTCACGCCCCTTGCCGCATACAGCTTCCTCGTGTTCGTGCTGCTGTATACGCCCTGCATGGCGGCTGTGGCCACCATGCGCCGCGAGCTAGGCAGCCGCAAATGGACGGCCTTTGCCGTGGCGTACCAGATCGGGATCGCATATGTGGCGGCGCTCCTCACGTATTTTATCGGCAGCTTCTTCGCAGGATAAGGGCATGGATTTCATTTGGTATCTCATTGCGGGCGCGGCGCTCGTCTATAGCCTTTTTTGCGTGATCCGGCACCTCAAGCGCAGGCGCTGCGGGTGTTCCTGCGACGCGAAAGCGTGCAAAGGTTGCGGCCGCGCCGCAGAGTGTTCACAAAAAAATCCAAATGGAAGCAGGAATTTGTGCTATACTAAACGAAAGAAATAAGCAGCACAGGACATCGGATCCGGTGCGTGAAAGGGGTAAGAAGATGCGTATTACAATCACCGGCAAGAACATCGAAGTTTCTGATTACCTGAATGACCTTGTGGTCAAAAAGGTAAGCAAGCTGGACAAGTATTTCCCCGAGGACACCGAAGCACATGTTACGATGGCGGTGGAGCGCAACCGCCACATCGTCGAAGTTACCATCCCCTATACCGGCGGCATTATCCGCGGCGAAGAAACTTCCGGCGACATGTACGCCTCCATTGACAACGTTCTCGCCAAGCTCGAAAAGCAGATCGTCCGGCATCGCACCAAGCTCGAAAAGAGCCTGCGCGCCGGCGCGTTCAAAGCGCCGGAGCCCGTGTTTGCGGATGCGTTTGAACCGGAGGACGAGGAGGACGCGCCGCGCGTGGTCAAGGTCAAACGGTTCGACATCAAGCCCATGACCGTGGAAGAGGCGATGCTCCAGCTCGAGCTGCTCGGCCATTCGTTCTATATGTTCACCAACGGCGATTCCGGCCAGATCAACGTCATTTACAAGCGCAAGGACGGCAATTTCGGCCTCATCGAGCCCGAATAAACCCGGACCGCGCTTCCACAATAAACAATAAATTGCAACTTTGGGCCGCCCCTCGCGGGGCGGCCCTTTTGTATACCTGGAACAGTGTTTGCGGAAATACGGGCAATCCTCAGCCGCCTGCGGCGGCAGCTCCTTTCAAAAAGGAGCCTTTTGGGCTATGCTATCCCCAAAGCCTCACTTCTGAAAATAGAGGGACAGCGGCGCAGGCTGCTAGCGGGGATTGCGGGGAGAAAGGAACAGGCTGCCATTTTGCTGTTAGCGCGGCTCTTTTGCGTGTATCTATCATTTGCAACGCAGAGCGAAAGATGATATAATCCAAAAAGTATAATTAATATAACTAATCATACTATTGGGAGGAAGGAAAATGATCAAAGGGCCGGACGGCAAGTGCATCTTCGGCACGGTGAAAGTAGGGGAAAAGGGGCAGATCGTCATCCCAAAGGATGCACGGGAGATGTTCCACATCAAGCCGGGCGATTTGCTTTTGCTCCTGGGCGATGAAAAGCAGGGGATCGCCATCGTCAAGAACGAGATCTTCCTGCAATTTGCGCAAAGCGTTATGCAGGCGCCGCACTGCAGCGAGGACGAGGAGGGGAAATGAACGCGATCGAGACCATGGGGCTCACAAAACGCTTCAAAGGCCGCAGTGCTGTGGAAAACCTGAGCCTCACCATCGGGCAGGGGGAGTTTTTCGCGCTGCTCGGGCAGAACGGCGCGGGGAAGACCACGACCATCCGCATGCTTACCGGCCTGCTTGCGCCGAGCGCCGGCGATGCGCTCTTGATGGGGAAAAGCATCGTCCGCAGCGCGGAGGCGGCCAAGGCGCACAGCAACCTTTCCCCGCAGGAGACCGCTGTGGCGCAGAATCTGAGCGTGCGGGAAAACCTGGTGCTTGTCGCCCGGCTATATGGAGCGGCTAAAGCCGAAGCAGCGGAGCGGGCCGATGCGGCCATGCGGAAGTTCGGGCTTGCGGAGCGCGCCAGCGACCGGGCAAAGACGCTCTCAGGCGGCATGCAGCGGCGGCTTTCCATCGCAATGGCGCTCATCACCGAGCCAGACGTGCTGTTCCTGGATGAGCCGACGCTTGGACTCGATGTGCGCGCCCGGCGAGAGCTATGGCGGGCGCTCACCGCGCTCAAGGGCAAGGTGACCGTCGTTTTGACGACCCACTACCTGGAGGAGGCGGAGGCGCTTTCCGACCGCATCGGTGTGATGCACGATGGGAAGCTCCGGGCGCTCGGCACGGCGGCGGAGCTCTGCGAAGCGGCGGGGGCGGAGAACTTTGAGGATGCGTTCTTGGCGCTTACGGACGCCGGGGCAGGACTGGAGGAAGCGATATGAACCGGATGTTTGCATTCGCCGGGCGAACCGGCAAAGAATTGCTGCGCGACCCGGTAACGCTGGTGTTTGGCGTGGGCCTGCCGGTGTTCCTGCTTGCGCTGATGTCCCTGATCCAGAGCAATGTTCCCGTCCCGGTGTTCGCCATTGAGCGGCTCGCGCCGGGCATGGCGGCGTTCAGCCTGTCGTTCCTTTCCATGTTCGCAGCGATCCTGCTTGCGAAGGACAAAAGCACATCCTTCCTGCTGCGCGTGTTTGCCTCGCCCGCTTTGCCGCGGGAATATATCCTCGGCTATGCGCTGCCGATGCTGCCCATCGGAGCGGCGCAGTGCGCCATATGCTTTTTGACGGCCCTTTGCTTCGGCCTTGCACCAGGCTGGAACGTTTTGCTGGCTATCGTTGTTCTTTTGCCTGCGGCGGCGCTTTACATCGCCTTTGGGCTGCTCTCCGGCGTGCTCTTGAACGATAAGCAGGCCGCGCCGGTCAACTCCATCCTCGTGAACGTGGCGGCGCTCCTCGGCGGCGTCTGGTTCGACACCTCGCTCCTCGGCGGCGTGTTTGAGCAGGTCTGCAACCTGCTCCCCTTCGTGCATGCAACGGAGTCCGCCCGCGCTGCGCTCCAGGGCGACTGCGGGGCGATCCTCACGCACCTTGTCTGGGTTGCCGGGTGGGCCGTCCTCCTGTTCGCGGCGGCGGTGCTGCTGTTCAAAAAGAAGATGCGGGACAACTAGCCGAAGCCGCGCAATGAAAAAGCGCCGGGTTCTCCGGCGCTTTTTCGCTGTCGATCAAGTGTCATTCTGCCACTTGATCGAGGGATTCACGTCGCGCTTGCGCCGATGGCGCGGCCAGCGCTCCGTGCAAAGAAAGCCTTGCGCGCAAGGCTTTTCGCTCGCACCGCACAGGTCGCTGCTCGCGGTCAAAAGTCAAGGGCTGCGGCCCTTGACAATCCCGGAGAGCTTTTTCGACAAGCTGAAAGCGCCGACAAACCGGCGCTCTGCGTTTTTATGGAATCCTTTTTACTACGTCCAGCCCAACGAGCGTCGCCATGCGGTAATATGCCTTTGCGGTTTCCTCCACGTGGACGGCCAGGCGGAACGCGTCGTCCACATCCCGGGGCGATACGGCGATCATGCCGTGGCGTTCGAGCAGGGCGGCCAGGCAGCTTTCGCCAAGCGTCTGCACGATGTTTTCCGCAAGTGCCTCCGTGCCTGGCGGCGCATACGGCGCAAGCGGGCAGCGCCCGCCATAGAGCAGCGCCTCCGTGATGACGGGCGGGAGCTCCCGCCCGAGCGCGGCGAATACCGTCGCATACGGCGCATGCGTGTGGCAGATCCCGGCAACGTCCGGCCGGGCGCGGTAGACGGCAAGGTGGAACGCCGCCTCGGAGGTCGGCTCCACGCCCACAGGCGCGTCCAACACCTTGCCCGCGAGGTTCAGCAATACGATCTCGCGCCAGGTTTTCGCTACGCGGTCGGAATCGTGCGGCGTCATGGCAACTACGCCTGCCGCCCGGTCGATCATGCTGCAATTGCCCGTCCCGCCGGTGCAAAGCCCTGCCGCTTTTGCCGCGCGCGCCGCAAGGAGCACAGCTTCGCGCATTGCCTGATGGGAATCCATTTTGTTTCCTCCTGGTGCCGCCAAACGAAATTTAATAGAACAGCGTCGCCACGTCGTAGAGCGCTTTGCCGACCTTCTTGCGCTCGGTTACCGCGCGGTCCAGATCCGCGACTTCGATTTCCGTGCCGCGCAGGGAGACCATGTTGCCATATTCCCCGTTTATCACGAGATCGCCCGCCTTCACGCCCATGCGCGTACCAAGCATGCGGTCGAACGCAGTCGGCGCGCCGCCGCGCTGCAGGTGGCCGAGCACCACGGAACGGGCCTCGAAGTGTTCGCGGCGCTTGTCCAGCGTTTCGTCGCTGCGGATGGCCTTTTCGATGCGGTCCGCTAGGTGGCGCGCAAGCTCCCGGTGCAGCAGCAGCACGTTTCCGAACATGTCGCGCTCAAGGTCCTCCATCCGCTCGCCTGTCAGCTCGAAGCCTTCCGCCACGGCGATGATGGTATAGCGCTCGCCGCGCAGGTAGCGGTTGCGCACAAGCGCGTAGATTTCGTCAAACGACATTGGGAATTCCGGGATGAGCACCAGGTGCGCGTTCGCCGTGACGCCCGCCTGCAGGGTGATCCAGCCCGTGTGCCGCCCCATGCACTCCACCACAAAGCAGCGCTCGTGAGATTCCGCTGTCGTATGCAGCCGGTCGATCTCCTCCATGGCGATGTTGGAGGCAGTGTCGAACCCGAACGTCCAGTCCGTGCAGGAGAGGTCGTTGTCGATCGTCTTTGGTACGCCGATCATGTTCATGCCAAACTTGCGCAGCGTGTTCGCCACGCCGAGGGTATCGTCCCCGCCGACGGCCACAAGCCCCTCGAGTTCCAGCCGCTCCATTGCGTCGCGCACGATCTCCGGGCCGTTTTCAAATTTCATCACGTTGGTGCGGGAGCTGCCGAGGATCGTGCCGCCCAAGGTCTGGATGCCTTCCACATCTGCGCGCGTCAGCCAGCGCCCTTCGTTCTCCAACACGCCGCGCCAGCCCGCGTAAAAGCCGAACACAGCGATGTCCGCCTGGATGCAGCGCGCGACTACGCCGCGGATGACCGCATTCAGGCCGGGGCAGTCCCCGCCGCCCGTAAGGATTCCGATCTTTCTCATAGGGGGTCTCCTTCATAAATAATTTAATATTCTTAAAAAAGAATTTGAGCCGCTGCGGTCCTATGCGATGATCCTGCGCGCGCGCAGCGCTGCAAGCACGGCTGTGCCGATCGCTTCGATCGGCAGGAGCCTGCCCTCTGCCATGCAGGGGATTACAGCGATGTCGTCATAGCGGGCGGCATAGGCGAGGTATTGCGCCATTGCGCGCGCTTGGATGTTGTGGGAGGACTCGTACACGTCGCGCCCCATGCCGACATAATCCCGGAAGCCCTTCTTGCAGACGTTTGCCTCCGCCTCCGCAGGCGCAATGGAGAACACGAGGTTCACGTCCGGCCGCGGAAGGCCGAGGTGATTATACTCAAGGTCAAACACCCAATCCGCGATGTCCGGCTTGCCGAGGTCAACGTCGCGGATGCTCTGGTATACGGCGTTAGAGAGCACATAGCGGTTCAGGATGAGGATGTCCGCCGCGCCGTCCACATAATCCCGGAAGCTCTCGAACCGGTCGAGCGCAAACCAGAGCGCCATGCTCTTGCCGTCCACCTCGTCCGCACGCGTACCTTCCGCGCCGGAGAGGAGCTTGCCGATCTCCCGGCCGAAGAAGCTGTCATAGGCGGGGAAGTCGCGCGTGGCGACCGTATACCCGAGCTTGTGGAGTTCGTCGCGCAGCAGGCGGTATTGCACGCCCTTGCCGCTGCCGTCTATCCCTTCGATTGCGATGATCCTGGTTTTCTTCATTCAAAAAGCACCTTTTTCGAGATGATTTTATAGTACCACAAAACGCGCGGGCGCAACATTTATTTTTTCTTATCGGAACGAAAATTGATATTGACAAACAATATTATATTAAATATAATATTAGACACAGAAAGGAGGGATGACATTGACATTCCAATTGGGCTCCGCCCTGCTGGACGCCTGCGTGCTGGCTGTGCTCAGCCGCGAGGACGCTTACGGCTACGTGCTCACGCAAAGCGTCAAGGAAGTCGTGGAGATCAGTGAATCCACGCTGTATCCCGTCCTGCGGCGGCTGCAAAAGGAAGGCTGGCTCACGACATACGACCAGCCGTATTCCGGCAGGCTCCGGCGATATTACGCTATTACGCCGGCCGGGCGCGAAGCGCTTGCGCGCTACCGCGAAGAATGGAACATTTATAAAAAACAGGTTGAAAGCATGTTGTTTGGAGGGTAAAATGAAGAATGGCAGAATACAGTTGAACCGGCGGCAAGAACGCCGCAGCCCGGGCCTGAAATATGACGAGGCGAAGCGTTTTTCGGAGCTTACCGCCAGCGTTGTGTATGAGACCTATTATAACCAGGTGCTGGACAGGAGGTGGCAGCAATGACGCGCAGCGAATTTATGCACACGCTTTCCCGCGCGCTGCTTGCGCTGCCGCTCGAGGGTGGGAAAGCGCTCCCGGAGTCCGAACGCGCCGCCGCGCTGCGCTATTACGAGGAATACTTGGACGACGCCGGCATCGGGCCGGACGATCCCGTTCCCGATGAACTCGGCAAGCCGGAGGCGCTCGCCAAGCAGATCATCGCCGAAGCGGGCGAGGAAGCGACAGAGCCTCCTGCCGTACCGGAAAGCAGGAATGCGTGGCCCGCGTTCCGCTCCGTGCAGATCGATGCGGCGAACGCGAGCATCGCTTTCTTCCTCGGGAGCGAGTACCACGTGCAGATCGATTATCCGGACGGCGCGCCCACACCATCCGTGGAGATGCGGGGGCAGACGCTCTTCATCGAAGAACCGAAGAAGCTCCACGTCTTTCGAATTTTCTCCTTCCACAGCTGGAAGGGCGGGCAGATCCGCATCACGGTTCCCGGCGGGCAGGGCGTTTCTTTTGATAATTTCCGCATCGAAACGGTCAACGGTTCCGTGACGTTACCCGCGCTTGCGATCGAGGCCGTACATTGCGAAACGGTCAACGGGGAAATCTCCCTTTCGGGCGTTGTGGCAGACCGGCTGCATTGCGAAGCCGTCAACGGCAACCTCAAACTCACCTCCTGCTATGCGCACCAGAGCGCGCACTGCGAGAACGTGAACGGCGGCATCCAGCTCGGCGGCGAACTGCGCGGCAAAACGCATGCAGAGACCGTGAATGGCGGCATCCACATTGCGACGGCGCTGCCCATCACCGCATATGACCTCGACCTTGAGACTGTTTCTGGAGGCGTATACCTCGATGGCGAAAAGCACCGCAAGGAAGTGCACATTTCGCACCGGGCCGAAAACACCATGCACGCGGAAACGGTGAACGGCTCAATCAAGCTGGAGTTCAGCAAATAATCAACGGGAGGAGTTTCCCCTTATGGAGCGGCAGCCGCTTTGGACGCGCAATTTCACGATCCTGACGCTTGGAACCGTCATCTCGATGCTCGGCAACGCCATTTCGGGCTTTGCGCTGAGCCTGCTGGTTTTGGACTACACGGGTTCCACCCTGCTGTACGCGATCTTCATGGTCGTCTACAACCTGCCCAAGATCATCATGCCGTCCATCGCGGGGCCGTATCTCGACCGGTTTTCCCGCACGAAGGTCATCTGGGGGCTCGATTATATCTCTGCCGCGCTGTATCTTGCCATCTTCTTGCTGCTGCGCGGCGGGGTGTTCAGCTACCCGCTGCTGCTTGCCCTCTGCATCGTTATCGGCACGATCGACAGCGTGTATCTCGTGGCATACGACAGCCTGTACCCGATGCTGATCAGCGAGGGGAATTACGCCAAGGCGTATTCCATCTCCAGCATGATCTACCCGCTTTCGGCACTGATGGTGCCGGTGGCTTCCTGGTGTTATGAACACGTTGGCCTTACGCCGCTGTTCCTCTTCAACGCGGCCACGTTCGCCATTGCCGCCACGTTCGAAACGCAGATCCGCGTCAAAGAGACCCAGGTTTCCGCCGCAAAGGAGCGTTATTCCCTTTCCCGCTATAAAGACGATTTTAAACAGGGCATCGCCTATTTGAAGCAGGAGAAGGGGCTTCTTGTCATCACGGCCTATTTCGTGGTTTCGATGCTCGTGGGCAGCGGCTGCGGTACGCTGATCCTGCCCTACTTCAAATCGCAGGAAAGCCTTGGTGTAATGACCTACACCTGGGTGATGGGCTGCTCGGTATTTGGGAGGCTCGTCGGCGGCGCGGTGCATTACAGATTCCGCTACCCCATGGCGAAGAAGTTTGCGATCGCGCTTGCGGTGTATATCGTGTCCGCTCTGATCGAGGCGAGCTACTTGTTCACTCCCGTGCTGCTCATGATGCTCCTGCAGTTCATCAGCGGCCTCATCTGCGTGACGAGCTACAACATCCGCATTTCCTCCACGCAGAACTATGTGCCAAACGAGATGCGCGGCCGCTTCAACGGCACGTTCCAGATGCTGACGACGGCGGGCTCGATCCTCGGGCAGCTCATTGCGGGCGCGCTTGGCGACGTGCTCCCCATCCGCCCGGTGATCCTATGCCTGAACGCGCTTTCCATCACGGCGGCGATCCTCATCATGTACCGGGGCCGCAAGCATGTGGCGCCGATCTACAACGTGGATATTTAAGACGGCGCGCCTGACCGCGGCGTCAGGCCGGCTGAAAAAGGAAAATTTTGGCATAGAAAGAGAGCGTCCGTTTCCCTGGCTGGGAACGGACGCTCTTGGCTTATCGCCCACTTGCGGGGGCGGGAAGCTAGGCAAACCGACCTTTATAAAATGATCCGAAGCAATATCCTGTAAAATTCCTCTTTTGCGTATTTCTCCATAAAAGGGCTGTGGCCGCATTTTTCTAAAATATATGCCTCACAAGGAACGCCGTTTTCCGTCAACGGCTCGGTCACGCCCTTTGCGGGATGCGGGTCGCGGTCCCCTTGGATTAAGTACAACTTGCTCCGAATGCTACGAAACGCCGCTAATAATTCTCCGCTCGTTCTCAGCTTGGCGGCTTCGCCCCAAACCCTGTTGTACATCTCGCTGTCTGTTCCGCCTTCTTTTGCTCTGCTGCTTTCAAGACAGTAATTATCCGCTTTTTCCAGGATATTTGGGATTTGCTCCATGTCGGCGCCGGTAGCTGCGCCGACGGTCAAACACCGGAACGCCTCGCATTCCTTTTCGGAAAGGTTTTGCATCCGGCGTGAGGATATTTCCCCGACATACGCATCCGTAAGCGGCGGGCAGCCAATTAAAACAATGGTTTTACACAACTCCGGGTATTCCTTTGCAAACAGGACGGAGAGCCACGCGCCCCAGGAGTGGCCGACCAGGGCTGCTCCCTCCTGGCAATTTTGCGCAACCTGCGCATGCAATTCTTCGATCAAGCCGGCTATGGAATATTTGGACTGCAACGCTTCCACAACGCCTGTGTTTGATAACCGGCTTGCCTCGCATGCGCAAGCTTTCAGCGAACCGATCGCGCCGGGGCCGCCATGAACGAAAACGGTTTTGTATGGGGGACCTCCATGCAAACGCGTCATTTTTGTTTTACCTCAATTCAGTGCCACGGTCTCAGATTTGCCGTTACCGTGCGCTCACAGCTTCGCCTGCCGCAAAGCGTACCTTTCCCGCCTGCGGGTATAGACGATCTCCAGCACGACGCCGCACACAATGATGAGGAAGCCGATGAAGCCGATCACATCCGGATATTCATGCAAGAACAGCGCAACCCAGAGCGGGCCGAACACCATCTCAAGCGGCGTGATCGTCGCCGCGTGGGATGCGCTGATCCTTTGGAGACAGAGGTTATAGCAAACGTAGCCGCCGCCGAACTGGACCACGCCGAGCACGAGCATGATGGCCCAATCCGAGGCGCTCATCTCCGCCACCTGAGAAAGCGTGCCGCGCAGCGCGCAATAGCCCAGCATCACCACGGCCATGAACAGATTGTTGAGGCAGACCATGCCGAGCGGGTTCTCCCTGCCCGTGCGCTGCATGGTATACGTCAAAAGCGCGAACCAGACGCCGGAAGCAAGCGCGATTAGGTTGCCAGCAAGCGTTACGTTGTCCGACTGGGAACACATGGAAACCGCAACGCCCACCATCAGCACGCCGAGCGGCAGGAGGTGGCTCTTGGAGACGGCCTCCTTCCTGAGCCGGGCGATCAGGTAAAGCCAGACGGGCGCGGTATACTGCATGCCGACGGCGATGGGCGCGCTCGTCGTCTTGAGCGCGAGCACGATGAAGAAACTTTGCAGTGTGAACAGCGCCATCATCGCAAACACCGGCAAGCTCCATTTGATCTTGTTCGGCTGAAGGAACGGCAGCAGCACTACGCCGGCGATCAGCGCGCGCAGCCCGGCCACGAGCGTGGAGTCCAAATCAATGCTTTTGATCAGCGGGGCGTTTGTGCTCCAGAGCAGCGCCGCCGCAAACGCGAGGACTGTCCCTACCGCCTGCTCATTCGGCCGCCTGCGTTCCTGTTCCATCCTCATTTCCTCCCAGAATGCGTTTGAGTTTATACATGGCGTCCTGCGGCAGTTGGGCGCGGATGCGCGTGCCTTCCGCCGCGTGCTCCTCCGAAAGGATGCGCCCCTGCGCGCGGATGAGCGCCATGGCTTCATATTTATCGTAAGGGATCAGAAGATCCGCCGTCGCGCGTCCCGCACCGAGCAGGTGCTCCACGCGTGAGAGCAGGGCTTCGACACCCTCGCCCGTCGCGGCGGAAATGAAGGTTGCGTCCCCCTTTGCCGCAGGCTGCGCGGGCAGCTTGTCGAGTTTGTTATAGACGTCGATGCGCGGCGTTTCCGCTGCGCCAAGGCTTGCGATCACGTCCTCGACGACCGCCATCTGGCTGTCATAGTACGGGCTTGCCGCGTCCACCACGTGTAGGATCAGATCCGCGAGGGCAACTTCGTCGAGCGTGGACTTGAACGCCTCCACCAGGTCATGCGGGAGCTTGTTGATGAAGCCGACCGTGTCGGATACGAGCGCCTGCGTGCCGCCCGGGAGCGTCACCTGGCGCACGACGGGGTCGAGCGTCGCAAAGAGCTTGTCCTCCGCGAGCACGCCCGCGCCGGAAATGGCGTTCAAAAGCGTGGATTTCCCAGCGTTGGTATAGCCCACGAGCGCGATGAGCGGCAGGGGGTTCTTTTCCCGCCGGTCCCGCCGGAGGGAACGCTGCTTTTCGACCTCCTTGAGTTCCTCGCCCAGCTCGTAGATCCGGCGGCGGATGCGCCGCTTGTCCACCTCGAGTTTCTTTTCGCCCGGGCCGCGTGTGCCGATGCCGCCGCCCTGCTGCGAAAGCGCAAGGCCCTGGCCGGTGAGGCGCGTCATGCCGTATTTGAGCTGTGCAAGCTCCACCTGGAGCTTACCTTCCCGCGACTGCGCGCGCTGTGCGAAGATGTCGAGGATGAGCGCAGTGCGGTCGATCACGCGCACGCCGAGCGCCGTTTCGAGGTTGCGCTGCTGCATGGGGGAGAGTTCGTCGTCGAAGATGAACAGGTCGGCTTCGAGCTCGCTGCCGAGGAGCGCGAGCTCCTCCGCCTTGCCGCTGCCGACGTAGGTGGCGTTGTCCACGGGCCGCCGGCGCTGCTGCTCCCGGGCGACGACGTTCGCCCCGGCGGTCTTTGCGAGCTCTGCAAGCTCGGCAAGGGTGTCGTAGCCTTCCGCGTTTTCGATGCCGACGAGGATCGCCCGCTCCGGCCGCGCCTCGGCGGTTTCCTTGGTGCTGCTTCTGAAACGCGCATCCGCGATGCGGACTTCCTCCATCAGCTGCTTTTGCGGCAGCCGGTAAGGCCGGAGCGGCCCCGCGATGAGCACCTCGCGTTCTTCCTCCTGCATTTCGCCCAAAAAGGCCGCGTAAAAGGAAGTCGCTTCGCCCGCTTCGTTCACGCCGAGGGCGGCCATCGCGTCGAGCCGCATGCTGCGCAGCGTCCCGAGATCCACGCCTGAAAGCCGGCCGTCCCCGCTCGGGTGCGTATGCAGGCAGCGCACGCCGCAGAGCCTGTCCGCGTTGCGCACAAGGCGCATGTTCGGCATGTTGACCTTGCCCGAATCGCCAATGGAAACATCTTCCACCGTACCGTCCCGGCCGATGTAAACGGAGATCTCCCGCCGGATGAGGCCCGTGAGCGCCGCAAGCTCGCCCACAAGCGCGTGGGACGCGAATTCGTCCGTGCCCTGCTTCAGATCATAGACCGCGGCGATGCGCTCGAGCACCGTGGCGCGGATGCCTTCCGTGTTGCCGTTGACCTGTTTTTTCATAGGGGTGGTTCACCTCATTTCGTTTGGGAAACGCAGTTTCCGCGCATTTTCCGCATGTATTGTATCATAGAAGCCGGCGTTTGGACAGACGGCGCAGCGCAATATATTCGTGCGTATCCCGCCGCACCTCTGGCGCGAGCGCAAGGAGCATCACGAGGTTCGGCAGCGCCATGAGCGAATTGAACGCTTCGCCCAGCCGCCAGACGGGCGCGATCTCCATCACTGCGCCCACGAACGCGCAGAGCAGGAACAGGACGCGGTATGCGCGCACGCCCTTTGCGCCCAGCAGGAACTCCGCCGCGCGCACGCCGTAAAGCGACCAGCCAAGCATAGAGGAAAACGCGAACAATGCCACGCAGATTGCGAGGAACACGCCCGCCGCGCGCAGCGGCACGACCGTGGCGAGCGCTTCAAGGGCGATCGCCATGCCGGAAGCGTCCGCGTCCCCATAGGGGATGGAAGCGCCCGAGACGAGCACCATGAGCGCTGTCAGCGTGCAGATGAGGATCGTATCCACGAACACCTCGAAAATGCCCATCATCGCCTGCTCCACCGGGTCGTCGCAGCGGGCGGAGGCATAGGCCATCGGCGCCGCGCCGATGCCCGCCTCGTTGGAGAACACGCCGCGCGTCATCCCAACGCGCAGCACCCGGGAAAGCGAAAAGCCAATTGCGCCGCCCACGGCCGGCCGGAGCCCGAACGCACCTGCGAAGATCATCCGCAGGGCCTCCGGCAGGCGGGCCGAAAAGCGGGCGATGACCCAGACAGCCGCCCCGATATAGAGTGCGCTCATCACCGGTACCACATACGCGCTCGCGCTGCAAACGCGCTTTGCGCCGCCGAGGAGCACCGCGCCGAGCGCGGCCGCCGTCGCTGCGCCGGTGAGCCCCGCGATGAGGCGGGCGTCCAGGCTGGGAGTCTCTGCCACGGCGCGTACCGCCTCCGTGACGGCAGAGGCGATGGTGTTCACCTGCACCATATTGCCGCAGCCGAGCGAAGCGAGCAGCGTGAACGCCGCGAACAGCACCGCGAGCGGCGCCGCGCCCTTCCCCATGCCGAGGAGGATGCAGTACATTGTGCCGCCCACGGGCGCGCCGTCCGCGCCGCGCTTGCGGTAGCGCATGGCAAGGAGCACCTCCGCGTACTTCGTCGCCATGCCGATGACGCCGCTGACCCACATCCAGAAGATCGCGCCCGGGCCGCCGATTGCGATGGCGGAAGCCACGCCCGCGATGTTCCCCGTGCCGACGGACCCGCCGAGCGCGGCGGAGAGCGCCTCAAACGGGCTGATCTCGCCTTTTTTGCCGCCCTTTTTGGGCCGGAGCAGGCGCAAAAGCCCACGGCAGATGGTCTTGACGCGCAGCGGGAACAGCCGCGTTAAAAACAGCATATAAACGCCCATGGCGATGAGCAGGAACGCCACGGCAAGGTTGAAGGTTTCGTCAAACATAAAAGCACCCCCGCTGTGTTTTATGCGGGGGTGCGGCGCTTCATGCGGATTACTTGAGCCGGATGCCGTAAATGCGCTGGCCACGCGTGCCGACGACGATCATGTTGCCGTATGCTGCGGGCGAAGCCTCGATGTTGCTTTCGATGTTGATCATATCGAGCACAGTGCCGGTCCTGCCGTCGAGCAGGTAAACATTGCCCTTGCGGTTGCACTGCACCAGGTAGCCGGTTCCGGCCGCGTCATAGAGCATCACCGGGGAGCTCCAGGCGTAATTGCCCATGTCGTATTCCCATATGGTCTCGCCCGTCTGAGTATCGAGCGCGTAGATCACGCCGCGGTCGTCCCCGCCGTAGCTGGCGACGGTCGTGAACAGCATCCCTTCCACGTTCCCTTCGCCGAGCACAGCGCTCGACATGATGCCGCCCGTCACGTTCTTGGTGGTATAGACCTTGAACTCCTTCTGCCAGATGATTTCGCCGGTCGTCGCGTTGATCTTGAAGAAGGCCACGGGGCCGTAGCCGTTTCCATCCGCCTTGTTGTCGAGCGTGGAACCGACGTAGAGATACGCTGCGGAGTTTTCGGCGTCCTCTTCAAAGGCGGCGGTGGCGTTGGTGTCATCCCAGATGTCCTGCACCCAGACGGTCTCCATCGTGTTGGCGTTCACGCAGTGCATGAGGCCCGCGTTTTCCGTCAGGAACAGGTATTCCCGCCAGCCCACGGCGCTGCCTTCATAGCCGACCCAGTAGTCGTTTTCGCCGGTGCGGTCCGCTCCGTAGCGGTATTTTACCGGGCGGGAGGGGTTCATCGTGAGCGTGCCCGCCGCTTCGTCATACTGCGTGTTGAGCTTCACGCGGTAGAGCACGCCGTTTTCGCCCGGGTAGAGCAGCACGTCGCTTTCCGCGCACACCAGGGCGGAGCTGTCGTAAGCGTGCCAGGAACGGTCCGCAAAACTATCCGGCTTGTTGCCGAAGGAGAAAAGCACATCGCCCGTCACAAGGCTCACGGCCATTGCCCGGGATTCGCGCCCTTCGTCGTGGTAATGGTCGCCGGAACCGAGGTAGAGCACCGGGACGCCCCGCGGGTCTAGCGAACCCGCGCCCTTGAACGGCACGCCGATGTTGATCGGGTCGCGCGTCTTTTCGCCGGTTTCGAGGTCGAGGAAGTAGATCTTGCCGTCCATTGTGGCATAGATGACCTCCACGAGTCCGGCCTTGTTCTTGGCGGAATCATACAGGTTCATGATCCGCTTGGTGGATTCCGGCCACTGCACGAGGATCGGCTGGCCGGACCAGCCGCTGCCTGTCCAAGAGCCGGAATAGCCGCCGCCTTCGCCCTTGCCGAGGCTGCCCGTGCCCGCGTACCAGGCGGCTTCGAGCTTCTTTTCCGCGACGTTTTCCGCCGTGCCGTAATACGGGTTCTGCCGGTAGTTGGTGCCGCGGAACGTCACAACGCCGGGGATGGCGGCATAGTCCTCCCCGCTGCCGAAATACACCCGATCCGCCTCCGCAGCCAGATATTGCGCCGCGATGGCCCCATCTACCTCAATTTCGGAATGGAAGCCCCATTGCGCGCCGGTCGTATCCGCTGTGCCTGACGCGATGGAGGTGGGGTTCGGGATCGGCGTTGGCGTAGGCTCCGGGGTGGGCTCCGGGGTCGGATCGGGCGTAGGTTCCGGCGTTTCCTTGCTGAACAGGCCATCCAACAGGCCGGGCTTCTGCGTTCCGGTAGGCTGCGCGCCGCCGTCGGGGTCCGCGCTGCCGCCTACGAGCGAGGAGACGGCAAGGATGCCCATCAGCACCGCCACGATGAGCAGGATCAGGATGATGAGGAACTTGGGGGTGATTCTTCTTTGTCTGCGCCTTCTGCGGCGGCGTGTTGCCATGGGTACACCTCTTAGTCAGTCGATATTGCTTGTTATTATACCCGTTTTGGCAGGATGCGGCAAGGGGCGGGGCGCTTGCGCTTGACAACGCGGCTCCGCTCGTGATTTAATGAAAGCAGTTCAACCAATTATCTTTCCGGGAGCAAGCTATGTATAGCGCCTACAAGCCCTTTATCTCCTAAAGCCGTAAGGAGCATCCGAGCAACACGTCCGCATCCGGCCCGCAAGCAGCGCATGCGTGGGGCGGGTTTGTGCGCGTACGCGAAAGAGCGTCTCTTTGCGGCTGTTTTTATGCCCGAAAACAAAAACGCAAGGAGGGACACACCATGTTCAAAGGGCTTTGGTTTCTATGCAAATTCGGCTGGAATTCCGAAAAGCGATACATCATCTACAACGTGTTATACCAGCTCGTCAATTCCCTGATCCCGCTCGTCGCCGTGGCGGTTCCCAAGTATATCATCGATGAGCTGATGGGCGCGCAGCGGCCAGAGAAGCTCGCCCTGTACGTAGGTATCCTCGCGGGGTATACGCTCCTCGCCACCTGCGCGTCGAAATTCTTGTTCTTTGCGGGGTTTTCCTGCCGCGTCAAGGTGGGGAACGATTTTGATCGGTTCATGAGCCGGAAGCTGGTGAACGCGGACTTTGAAAGGCTGGAATCGCCCGCATTCTGGGACTTGAAAAAGCGGGCGGAGAAATTCCTGTACGCGGATTGGCACGGCTTCAGCTACCTGCTGGACAGCGCGCTTGACATCTTTGGCAGGGCCGTTACGCTCGCGGGCATCATCGCCATTGTGGCGACGCTCAACGTCTGGGTGGTGCTGCTGTTCGTGGCGCTCGTGCTCGCAAGTTCCGCCGTGGAGGGCTGGGCAAAAAAGAACGGCGCGCGGGTCTCCATGGAATGCGCGCCGTATGAGCGCGGCTTCCAGTATTATTCCGGGCTGGTTTCCCAGCCGGGATACGGCAAGGAGATCCGGCTTTACGGTCTCGGCGGCTGGCTTCTTTCCCGGATGGAAGGGTATGGGAAGGATATGTACGAGTGCTACCGACGGCGCAACAACTTCTACATCAAATCCGGCTCGTTCACGGCGCTGATGTCCTTCGTGCAGCAGGGCGCGGCCTATGCATACCTGATCGCGCGCGTGACCGGGGGCGGGATGGCTATCGGCGATTTTACGATGTATGTGGGCGCGGTGACGGCGTTTTCAAGCGCGATGCGCGCGGTGATGGAAAACTTCGTGGACGTGAAAGCCTACAGCCCGTATTACGAGGCGATGGAGGAATACCAGAACCTCCCCGACACAATGCGCCGGAACCGGCGGCTGCCCGTGCCTGCGGGGCCGCACAAGATCGAGCTGCGCAACGTGACGTTCCGCTACCCGGGGCAGGAGCACCCAGCGCTCAAGAACGTGAGCATCGTGCTCACCCCGGGGGAGAAGCTCGCCATCGTCGGGGAAAACGGCGCGGGCAAGACGACCTTCATCAAACTCCTTATGCGCCTTTACGACCCGGACGAGGGGACGGTTCTGCTCGACGGCGTGGATGTGCGCGACATTGCGTATGAGGAGTACCTGGCGCTGTTTTCCACCGTGTTCCAGGATTACAAGCTGTTCGCGTTCTCGCTGAAGGAAAACGTTACCTGCGGCGCGGAGGCGGACGATGCGGCGGTCGAGGCGCTCCTGCGCCGCGTCGGCCTAGGGGCGCGGCTTGACACGCTGCCCTGCGGCATACATACGGCGGTTTATAAGGAGTTCGATGAAACAGGCTTCGAGCCTTCCGGCGGCGAGGGGCAGAAGATCGCGCTCGCGCGGGCGCTCTGCAAGGGCGCGCCCATCGTCGTACTCGATGAGCCAACCGCCGCGCTTGATCCGCGGGCGGAATATGAGCTCTACCAGCGCTTCGACGAGCTGGCCGGGGGGAAGACGGCAATCTACATTTCGCACCGGCTTTCGAGCGCGAAGTTCTGTGACCGCATCGCCGTATTCCACGGCGGGGAGATCACGGAACTCGGCACACATGACGCGCTCATGCGCCGGGGCGGCACGTATGCACAGCTCTTTTCCATGCAGGCGCAGTATTATGTATAACCGGCAAACGGAAAAAGCGAGGGCGGCCAATGGCCGCCCTTACCCGTTCTTAAATTGAGTCCGCGCGATTATCTCAGCCGGTATTTTTCCAAATATTCCTTGCGCATCGCTTCATATCGGCTGTTGTCCAGATCCTTGAGCACATGCATGTATTCGTGCATCGCCATGGTGTGCTGGGCGGTCTGGATGACGTAGGCGGCAATGTTGCTGCAATGATCCGAGATGCGCTCGAAGTTTGTCAGCAGATCGGTGAAGATGAAGCCGAGCTCGATCGTGCAGCCGCCGTGCTGCAGGCGCTCAATGTGCTGGGTTTTGAGCTCCGCGCGCAAATCGTCCACCACGTCCTCCAGAGGTTCGACACGCGCGGCAAGCAAAACGTCGTCGTTGAAGAAGGCGCGGGTGGAAAGATCCAGCACCTCCGTGACGGCGGCGATGATCACATCGAGCTGGTCGAGGGCCGAGGAGGAGAAGGAAAGCCCCTTCTCGTGCATCTCGCCGCAGGATTCCGAGATGTTCAGCGCGTGGTCGCCAATGCGCTCGAAGTCCCCAATCGCGTGGAGCAGCTTCTGCGTTTCGCGGTTATCCGTCTGCGTGAGGCTCTTTGCGGAAAGCTCCACGAGGTAGGTGCCGATGCGGTCCTCGTACATGTCGATTTTCTCCTCGGCTTCCGCGACGCCGCGCGCGACCTTCGCGTCATAGCTGCGGATGAGGGAGAGCGCGTCGCGGAACGTCGCCATGCAGAGATCGGACATGTCCTTGGTCAAAGCGCGGCTTCGGTCTACGGCAAGGCCAGGGGTGGCCATGAAACGCTCGTCGAGCAGGATGGCCTGCTCGTTCGTCTCCGCGCCGCCCTTGATGGTAAGGCAGGCGAGACGCTCTAGCTGGCGCATGAACGGGAGCATAGCGACGATGCTGATAAGGTTGAGCGCTGAGTGGACGACGGCGATGCTGACGGGCGTGACAGCCGATTCCATAAAGGGGAAATGGAACAGCGCATTTGCGAGCATGAACAGGGCCGTCACGGCCACCTTGCCGATGAGGCTGAAATACAGGTGCACGAACGCCGTGCGGCGCGCCTCCCGGCTCGTGCCGACGGAGGAGAGCAGCGTGATGATGCAGGCGCCGATGTTCATGCCGAGGATGATCGGGATCGCGGTGCTGAAGGTGACGCTGCCCGTTACGGAAAGCGCCTGCAGGATGCCGACGGAAGCGGAGGAGCTCTGGATGACCGCAGTGAGGACCGCGCCCGTGAGCACGCCGAGAATCGGGCTTTCAAACAGCGTGAGGATCCGCGTAAACTCCGGCAGGCCCGCAAGCGGCTCCACCGCGCCGCTCATCGTCTGCATGCCGAACATGAGGATCGCAAAGCCGAGCAGGATGGTGCCGACGTCCTTGCGTTTGTTGCTCTTGGAAAACAGAAGGAAGGAAACGCCGACGAGCGCCAGGATCGGGGAAAACGAGGAGGGCTTCAAAAGCTGCACGAATACGCTTTCCCCCTCGATGCCCGAAAGGCTCAGCACCCAGGCTGTGATCGTTGTGCCGAGGTTCGCGCCCATGATGACGCCTGTGGCCTGCGCGAGTTTCATGATGCCGGAATTGACGAAGCCCACAACCATAACCGTCGTGGCCGCCGAACTTTGGATGATCGCCGTCACCGCCGCGCCGAGCAGGATGCTCTTAATGGGGTTTGCGGTCAGCTTTTCCAAGATGATGCGCATCTGCCTCCCGGCACGCTTCTCGATCCCTTCGCCCATTACGCGCATGCCATAAAGGAACAGCGCGATGCCGCCAAACAGGGTCAATACTCCAAACAAATCCATAACAGCCGTTCGTCTCTTTCTGTGATTTCCCTGAAATCCCTATATTACGCCATATTACAACAAAATAAATTATAACGCAGATGCACGGGTTTGTCATCCCCCGCTTGCGCGGCTGGCGCGGAGGCCTTATAATAAAGGCTACAAAACAAGAAACATACTTTCGACCCCCATGCCGAAGCGGCATGAGGGCGTCGTTGCGTGCGGGAAAGCGAGGAGGGACTTTTATGTTTATCGTGCTAGGCCTGGGCAATCCTGGGCGCGAATACCAGAACACGCGGCACAACATCGGCTTCATGACGCTCGACATTCTGGCGGACCGCTATCACATCGACGTCTGCCGCCACAATTTCCGCAGCGTGTTCGGGGAAGGGCGCATCGGCTCGGAACGCGTCGCCCTCGCAAAACCGGAAACGTTCATGAACAATTCCGGCTGGGCGGCGCGGGATCTCGTGAACTGGTATAAATGTAAAAATTCGGAACTGATCGTCGTCTATGATGACATCGACATCCCCATCGGCACGCTGCGCATCCGCGAGGGCGGTTCCTCCGGCACGCACAACGGCATGCGCAGCATCATCTACCAGCTCGGGTTTGACGATTTTCCGCGCGTGCGCGTGGGCATCGGCCACCCGGACGGGCAGCGCAACCTCGTCTCCCATGTGCTCGGCGCACCGGACGCGGAGGAAAAGGCGCTGCTGCTCACCGCGATGAACGGCGCGGCGGACGCGGTGGAGCTCATCGTGCGCGGGGAACTCAAGGAGGCCCAGGCGCGCTTCAACAAACGCCCAAAGAAGGAAAAGGCGCAGGCGGAACCCGCGGAGGAACCGCTTACGCTCGTGAAGGCAGGCGGGCTGCAAGAGGAAACGCATGAATAAGCATCCGCTCATCGAGTTCCTCGGCAGGCATCCGGAATACCGGCGCCTACGGGAGGCGCTGCTGAAAAACGAGGGGGCCGCTGCCGTGTTCGGCCTGGGCGAGGCACACCGCGCGCATATGGCGGCGGCGCTTTTTTGCGATACCGGGAAAACCGTGCTCCTCGTCACGGCAAACGAGGCTTCTGCCGCCCGCATCCGGGAGGAAGCAGCGGCCTACACGCCTAACGCCGTTCACCTGCCCGCGCGGGATATGCCGCTTGCCGGGCGCGGGGTCACGGCCTCAGCCGGCCTTGCGGCGCGCCGCATCCGGGTGCTCTCCGGCCTGCTTGCAGGCGAAAACGCGCTCATTACGGTTTCCGCGGCGGCGCTTTTGCAGCGCCTTGCCCCGCCGGGCGCACTGCGCGCGATGACGGTAGAGGTGCGCGCCGGGGAGGCCGCCGCACCGCAGGCGCTGCTCAAGCGGCTGACCGGCGCAGGCTATGAGCGCGTGGACGTGTGCGAGGCTAAGGGTCAGGTCTGCCTGCGCGGAGGGTATCTCGATGTGTTCCCGATTACGGAGGAAAACCCGGTGCGCATCGAATTCTTCGACGATGAGATCGACACCATGCGCACCTACGACGCGCTTTCCCAGCGTTCCATCGAAAACATTGATTCCATCGTGGTTCCGCCCGCGCATGAGATGCCCGTGACCGAAACGGCCCGGGCGCGGGCGCTGCGCGCCCTCAAAAAGAGGCCGCGCCTCGCGGCGGAGCTGGAGACGCTCTCCGCCGGCGGCACGCCGGCGGGCGCGGAGCTTTTCCTGCCGCTGTTTTACGACGATGCGTATTTGCAGGATTACCTGCCGGAGGATGCGCTCATCCTCATCGACGAGCCGCAGCGCGTGGAGGAAAGCGCTAAGGTCGCGCACATGGAGCATTTGGACGCGGTTTCCGCCCTGCTTGCGGACGGCAATGCCGAACCGGAGCAGGCGGAGCTGCTCGGGCGGCCATCCATCCTGCTCGCGCAGCTCGACACGCCGCGTACGGCCATGCTTTTCGCGCTCACGCGCACCTATGGCCTGATCGCGCCCAAATGCCTCTTCCGCTTTGAGACGCGCCCTGCGACGAAGTATCTTGCCGCACAGGACCTGCTCGCGGCGGACGTCGCCTCCTGGCGCAAGGCCGGGGCGGCCGTCGCCATCTACGCGGGCAGCCACGCCGTGCGCTTACAGGATCAGCTGCTTGACCAGGACGTGCATGCCGCCGTGGTGGACGCGCTCGCGCGGCCGCTCGTGCCGGGGGAACTCATCATCACGGGCGAATCCATCGAAAAGGGCTTTGAATATCCTGAGATCAAGCTTGTGGCCGTCAGCGAGGCGGAGCTTTACGGCGCGGTGCAGAAGAAGAGTACTGCCGCGCATAAAAAACGCCCGCAGCTCGCGTTTTCGGAGCTTTCCGTGGGCGACCTCGTGGTGCATGAGCTGCACGGCGTCGGCCGATTCGTGGGCGTGGTTACGCTCGACGTGGCGGGCGTGACGCGGGATTACCTGCACCTTGCCTATGCGGGCGGGGAGAAGCTGTATATCCCGACGGATCAGCTGGACCGCGTGCAGAAATACATTGGCGGGGACGAGGAGACCGTCCGCCTGTCAAAGCTCGGCTCCGGGGAGTGGCAGCGCACCGTCTCCCGCACGCGGGAAAGCGTGAAGAAGCTCGCGTTCGACCTCGTGCGCCTTTATGGCGAGCGCATGAACCGCAAGGGCTTCGCCTTTTCGCCGGATACCGTTTGGCAGACGCGCCTTGAGGAAAGCTTCCCCTATGAGGAAACGCCGGATCAGCTCACCTGCATCGCAGAGATCAAGAAGGACATGGAATCCTCCCGCGTGATGGACCGCCTGCTCTGCGGGGACGTGGGCTATGGCAAAACGGAAGTGGCCCTGCGTGCGGCGTTCAAGGCCGTGATGGACAGCAAGCAGGTGGCATTCCTCGTGCCGACGACCATCCTCGCCCAGCAGCATTACAACACGCTTGCCGCGCGCTTTTCCGGCTTCCCGGTGAACGTGGCCCTGCTTTCGCGCTTCAAGGCCGGGAAGGATGAAAGCGCGGTCCTCGAAGGGCTTGCAAAGGGCAGCATCGACGTCGTTGTCGGCACGCACAAGCTCCTTGGCAAAAACGTCCGCTTCAAGGATCTCGGCCTCCTTATTATCGACGAGGAGCAGCGCTTCGGCGTGGGCCACAAAGAGCAGATCAAGAACATCAAGCAGAGCGTGGACGTGCTCACCCTTTCCGCGACCCCCATCCCGCGCACGCTCCATATGTCCATGACGGGCATCCGCGATATGTCCGTCATCGAGACGCCGCCGGAACAGCGCTACCCGGTGCAGACCTACGTCATGGAATATGGCGACGGCATGGCGCGGGAGGCGATCCTCAAGGAGATCGGCCGAGGCGGGCAGGTGTATTTCGTTTACAACCGCGTGCGCAACATGGAGCGCTTCGCGGAGCAGCTGCGCGCGCTCGTGCCGGAGGCGCGTATCGGCTATGCCCACGGGCAGATGCCGGAGCACCAGCTGGAGCAGACGATGCTAGACTTCATGGAGCAGCGTTATGACGTGCTTTTGTGCAGCACGATTATCGAAAGCGGGCTCGACATCCCGAACGTGAACACGATCTTCGTCTATGAAGCCGACAAGATGGGCCTTTCCCAGCTTTACCAGCTGCGCGGCCGCGTAGGACGCAGCGCGCGGCTTGGGTATGCGTATTTGACCTTCCTGCGGGATAAAGTGCTCACCGAGGTGGCGGAAAAGCGCCTGAGCGCCATCCGCGAGTTCACGCAGTTCGGCGCGGGGTTCAAGATCGCCATGCGGGATCTGGAGATCCGCGGCGCGGGCAACCTGCTTGGCCCGGAGCAGCACGGGCACATGGCCGCCGTCGGGTACGACCTTTACTGCAAAATCGTCAACAGCGCGGTGAAGGAAGCGCGCGGCGAGGCGGAGCCGCGCATGGTGGAAACGGTGATGGACGTCCCGCTTTCGGCGGCGATCCCGCATGATTACATCTCGCGGGAGACGGAGCGCCTTTCTATGTACAAGCGCATCGCGCTCATCGCATCGCGGGAGGATCTTTACGACGTGCAGGATGAGCTGATCGACCGCTACGGCGACATCCCGCCGGAAACCAGGAACCTGCTCGACATCGCGCGCATCAAGGCGGAAGCCTCCCGCGCGCACATCGCGCAGCTTTCCGTGCGCGCGGGCGAGGTGCGCTTCACGTTCGATCGGGGCGCGCCTATGAACGGGCAGAAGTTGCTCGCGGCGATCGGGGAGATCCCGGGCGCGCAGCTCCTCAACGGCGAGGTCCCGGCCCTTTTGATCCGCATGCCGCGCGCCGGAGCGGAAAAGCTTTGTGGCATGCTGCCACAGTTTGTTTACACCCTTGCCGATTGTGTTGAGGCGAATTGATGATATAATAGACGTGGCGTTTCGCGCCCGCGCGCTGCGGGCGCCGCTGTGATCCCAAGAAATGTGAGGAGAATTTTTTAATGAAAAAGTACCTGGCCCTGTTCCTTGCGGCGCTGATGCTGCTCGCCCTCTCCACAGGCTGCGCCTTGACCGGTGGCAATACCCCGACGGATGACCCCAATGCGTCCCCCGCGCCGGCCACAACGGACGGAGGCGATTCCAGTCTGGATCTGACGGCCGCCGTCGCGGAGATTGGCGATGAAACGATCACGCTGGGTGAAGTCAAGGAAACGTTTGATTCCTATGCGCAGTATTTCGCGTCCTATGGCTATGACATCAGCAGCGACCCGGATATGCTCACGATGATTGTGAACAACCTTGTGGAAGCGAAGCTCATCGCGGCGAAGGCGAAGGAGCTTGGTTATACGGAATTTGACGAGCAAGAGCAGGCCGAGCTGGAGAAGCGCATTGCATCCGATCTTGCGGAACTCGACGCGTATTATCGCTCCCAGGCCGAAAGCGAAGCGAAGAACGATTCCAGCATCGACGTGGACGCGCGCACGATGGAGCTGATCCTCGAAGAGGCGGCCTATAACCTCAACGATGAAAACGCGACCTATGAGGACTACAAGAAGTTTCTGGCCGACAATGTTACCCAAACATACATGCAGGAACTCATGCAGGAGGATCTGCTTAAGGATGTCACGCTCACTGCCGAGGAGATCGAGACGGAATATAACTCCCTTGTGGAAGAACAAATGACGTATTATACCGAGTCCCCGGAAGCGTATAAATACGACCAGGAATCCTATGAGATGAGCGGCACTGCGCCCGTGGCGTTCGCGCCGGACGGCTATTCCCGCATCCTGCACATCTTCTGCGCATATGAAGCGGAGCTGCCGGATGAATATGAAGCAAACGAAGCAGATATGGCTCTCATCCAGGAAGAATACGGCGCGTTGGCCTTTGCCGCAGCGCTCGAAGGCACTGCCGGCGATACGGCGAAGATGCAGGAGCTTTTGAAGCAGTACCGCGAACTTCAGGCGGCGAACGAAGAGATGTACGAAGCGTATGTTTCCGCTGCGCGCGAAAAGGCGAACGGCCTCTATGCGCAGCTCCAGGCGGGCGCGGACTTTGCGGCGCTCGCAAAGGAGCAGAGCAGCCCGGACGCTTACAGCGATTATCCCATCTTTGCGGAGAAGGGCATCCTGATCGCACCCGATTACGAGTGCGACGACGATTGGTCGTACGCAGCGAAAGATGAGTTCAGGAAGCTTTCCATCGGCCAGTATTCCGGCGCCTTTGCGGATGAGGAAGGTTACCACATCCTCTATTATCTTGCGGACGAACCTGCCGGCACCATTGACCTTGCGGACATCGAGGAAGCCATCCGCGCCTATCTGCTGGAGGATGCGCACACCGAGGAGTGGGCGGCGCTCGTAGAAGCCTGGAAGAACGACGGTACCGTGACGCTGCACGAGGATGTTTACACCGTGCTGCTGGACGCTTAATACGCCTGAATTTTGTGCGGCGGCGGTTTCAACCGCCGCCTTCAGGCTGTCGATCAAGTGGCCGATGCCACTTGATCGAGGTTTGCACAGCGCGCTTGCGCCGCCCGCGCGGCCAGCGCTCTGTGCAAAGAAAGCCTTGCGCGGCAAGGCTTTTCGCTCGCACCGCACAGGTCGCTGCTCACGATTGAAAGTCAAGGGCTGCGGCCCTTGACAATCCCAAAGAGACTTTTTCGACAAGCTGGCGGAGGCGGTTGAAACCGCCTCCGTTTTTCTTTATACTGGATATGCAAACCGGATGGAGGAAAAGACTTATGCGTTTGGACAAATATTTAAAGGTTTCGCGCATCATCAAGCGCCGCACCGTGGCAAACGAGGCGGCGGGGCTTGGGCGCGTGCAGATCAACGGCAAGGTCGCCAAGGCCTCGAGCGAAGTGAAGGAAGGCGATGTGCTCACACTCCTCATGGGCGGGAAGCACATGCGCGTTCGGGTGCTCTCCGTGCAGGAGCATGCGGCGAAGGCGGATGCCGCCTCGATGTACGAAGTCCTGCCGGAGGAATGATATGCAAGCGGCAGGAGATGTTTACGCGGTGCTGCTCGCGGCGGGCGCGGGCACGCGCATGGGGGAGAACAAGCTCGCGCTGGCCTTTGGCGGGAAAACGCCGCTGCGGCTCTGCTATGAAGCGTTTTTGCGCAGCGAATGTCCACCCATAAAATTTGCGGTTGCCGTTTCGGCGCAGACGCGGGCGGAAGCGGAGGCCCTTGCGGCGGAAGACCCACGCGTGATTGTGAGCGAAGGCGGCGCGGCGCGCGGCGCGTCCGTCCTCGGCGCGCTGCGGGCGCTGCGGGCGCAAGGGGTGAAGGACGGCGTCGTGGCCATTCACGATGCGGCGCGCTGCCTTGTCCCGCCGGGCGTAATATCCGCGGCAGTACGCGGCGCGCAGACGGACGGCTGCGGCGTAGCGGCCATCCCTATGCGCGATACCGTGCGCGACGCGGCGGGGACGGCGCTCCCAAGAGAGGGGCTTTTGCTGATGCAGACGCCGCAGGCGTTCGACTTTGCGCGCATCTTCGCTGCGTATGAGGCGGCGGAGGCCCAGGGCCTTTGCGCGACGGACGATTGCGCGGTATACATGGCGGCGGGCCATGCGCCGCGCTTTACGGAGGGGAGCATCCTGAACCAGAAGCTGACCTACCGGGAGGATCTGCCTTTCTTCCGGGCGGCGTGTGGGGAAAGCCTGCCGCGCGTGGGCTTTGGTGAGGATACGCACGCGCTCGTGCCGGGGCGCAGGCTCGTGCTCGGCGGGGTGGAGATCCCGCATGAGACGGGGTTGCTCGGCCATTCGGACGCGGACGTGCTCACCCATGCGGTGATCGACGCGCTGCTCGGCGCGGCGGCGCTCGGGGATATCGGCGTGCATTTCCCGGATACGGACGCGCGCTACCGGGGCATTTCCTCGCTTGTGCTCTTGCAGGAAACTGCGGCGCTGCTGCGGGCACGGGGCTTTTTGCCCGGCAACGTGGACGCGACGGTCGTCGCGCAGCGGCCAAAGCTCGCGCCGCACATCCAGGCCATGCGCGAGAACCTGGCGCTATGCCTCGGCGTGGACATATCCCGCGTCAGCGTCAAGGCTACGACGAGCGAAAAAATGAACGACGAGGGCGCGGAAAAATGTATGAGCGCGCGCGCGGTGTGCACGATCCTATATAGCGTCTAAACCATATTGCATTCCATGGCAGGATTGGGTAAAATAGCCATGGAATCTGCGGCGCGGCCGCGCAGAGAAACAAAAGGGGAATTTATGGAGTTTCAACCGATAGATATTCAAATGAAGGCGCGCGTGGAGCGCTACACGAAACCATGGCGCCTGCAATGCTCGGAATACACGTTTACAAACCTTTATATGTGGGGGAAAGAAGAGTGCATCCGCATCGCGGAACAGGACGGCGCGATGTTCTTCCTTTCCAAATGCGGGGCGGACGAACCTTTTATGTTCGCGCCGCTTACGGAGGATCCGGATGGCGATTACGCCGCCGCGCTCACGGCCGCTGTGGACTATTTCCACAGCGAAGGGCTTACGCCCAGCTTCCGCGGTATTTCTGGGCCCATCAAAGCGGCGTTTGAGCGCTGCCCCGGCTATGCGCTCATCGAGGACCGAGATGATTCGGATTATGTCTATTCCATGGAAAGCCTGCGCACGCTTTCCGGGAAAAAGCTGCACGGAAAGCGCAACCATATCAACCAGTTTCATGCGCAGTATGGCGACGTTTCCGAATACGTGGAGATCACGGCGGACATGCTGGATGAATGCATGGCCGTTTACTGCGAATGGCTTGCCGGGAAGGACGCTTCCGAGCCGGGCGTGCTTGGCGAAAAGGAGGCGATCCGCCGGATCCTGACGCATATGGACACGCTTGGCGTGAAGGGCGGCGGCATCCGCATTGATGGGAAGCTCGCGGCGTTCTCGCTCGGCGAGCAGATCGACGAGGAGTTCGCCGTCATCCACATCGAAAAGGCGGACAGCAACGTCCCGGGACTTTATACGATCATCAACCAGCAATTCGTGGAGCATGCCTGGACGCATGTGAAATACATCAACCGCGAGGAGGACATGGGCCTGGAGGGCTTGCGCCGGGCAAAGCTTTCCTACAACCCCGCCTTCATGATCGACAAGTTCCGCGGGAGGCTCGTGTGAGCTTTACCGTGCGGCCCATCGCGCCGGGGGAATACGCGGCGGCGCAGGCGGTTTGGGACGTCTGCTTCCCGGAGGACGCCGCGGGGTATTCCGATTATTACTTTCAATTCCGCACAAAGCCCGCTTACGTGCTCGCCGCCTTTTCGGCGGATGGGCGCATGGCGGGCGCTTTGCACGCGCTGCCCTATCCGCTGCGCTTTGGGGGGGAGGTCAAGCGCTGTGCGATGATCGCGGGCGTAGCGACGCTGCCGGAGTACCGCCACAAAGGCATTGCGGCGGCGCTCATTCGCGCGGCCCATGCGCGCCTTGCGGATGAAGGCGCGTGTGCGGCCGTGCTCAAGCCGGATGTAGATTTCTATGCGCAGTTCGGGTATCGGCCTTTCGCTTGGCATGAGAGTTTCCGCGTGGCGGCGGGTGAACTCTCTGTGCCGGAGGCCGCGCTGCATGTGCCCACGCCGGCGGAAATGCTAGCCTGCTATGAAGTCTTTGCCGCGTCTTACAACGGCGTGATGGCCCGCACGGAGGCGGACATGGCGCTGATGCGGCGGGAAGCGGCTGTGCTCGGCGGGGAGACGCTTGCCGCATGCGGCGCGTATGCGCTCTGCCTGCCCGGAGAGGGCGGCGCGGAGCTGACGGAGCTTGCGGGGGAGGATGTGCTCCCGCTTGTGAGTGCGCTTGCCGCGCGCTATGGCGCAGTGCGCTTCCGCCTGCCCGCCGGAATGCGGCAGCCGGGCCTGCCTGCCGGGGAGAAACTCATGTTCAGCATGCTCTGCCCGCTGGATGCGCCTGCGCTTTTGGCAGGGAGCGGCGCGGCCAGCCTGGAGGAACTGCTTTCCAGCGCAAAAAAGCCGAACTGCACGCTGGAATTTTGTTGAAACAATGTGACATTGTGGCGGCGAAGGGGAAATGTGCTTGACGAGCGCGCCTGCTGCGTATTATCATAGAAAAAAGCACGGTGCGCTGGACGCATCCTGTATTTGAATCATTAAATAAGGACGGTATTCATTGGAATGAACTCGGATTTCATGACGTCAATCGCCAACTTTTTCAACAGCGGCGGACTGATCATCGTGATGATGATCGTGCTGATGCTGGTTATGATCATCCCCCAGCGCAAGCGGGATAAGAAGATCAAGCAGATGCTCGCGGCCATTAAGGTGGGTGACCGTGTGCGCACCATCGGCGGCATCTACGGCACCGTGACCAACGTGAAGGACGACGTGATCACGATCTCTGTCGGCCCGGACCGCGTACAGCTCGTGTTTGCGCGCGGCGCGATTGCCAACGTGGAGGATGTGGCTGTTGAGAACACCATGGACGATGGAGCAATCAAAAACTGATCCAATTTAACTGTGGACGATAAGCCGAGCGGCGCAGAGACATCTGCGCCGCTTCAGCTTGTCGAAAAAGTTTCTCTGGGATTGTCAAGGGCCGCAGCCCTTGACTTTTGATCGCGAGCAGCGGCTTGTGCGGTGCGAGCGAAGAGCCTTGCGTTGCAAGGCTTTCTTTGCACGGAGCGCTGGCCGCGCCAAGGGCGCAAGCGCGAAGTGAATCCATCGATCAAGTGGCGGATGCCACTTGATCGACAGTCTCAGCGGCGCAGAGACATCTGCGCCGCTTTTGCACGCTTCTTATTCTTCGGGCTCATCTTTTTCGGCCCGTTGTGCATCCCTGCGCCGGTGCAGCTGCCATAGCAGCAGCGCAAGCCCCGCCGCCAGGCAGACGGCGCAAAGGCCGGCGATCGCCTGCAGCCGGTATGTTTCGATGAAACCGGAAAGGGAGTACCCGTTGGCCGTGGTATACCAGGTCTTCCCGGCATCGTCTACATAGCTGGCGTCAACGTGGGATTCAATCATCGTGGAAAGCACCCAGAGCGTGAGCATTCCAAGCCCGCCAAGGCCGGTAAGAACCCAGCCCGCAATGCGCTGTGCGCGCCCCGCAGGCGCTGGGACGCTTTGCCGCGCGGCCATGTCCGGCGGGAGCGTGCCTGCGGACGTGTCCGGCGCAGGGCCTGCCCCGAACAGCAGGTAATCCGTCGTCACGCCGAAAAGGCGGCTCAGCTGGATGACATTCTCCGTCTCGGGCGTTGCTTCTCCAAGCTCCCATTTGGAAACCGCCTGCCGGGAAACGGAAAGCTCCGCGGCAAGCTGCTCCTGCGTCATGCCGCGTGCCTTGCGCAGCAGGACGAGCTTTTCACCAAAGGTCATGTTCTCAAGTCCCCTCTCTGTTTGGTCGCAACAAATAGGAAAGCATGTCCGGGTAGGTTCCGTCCACCAAATGCGCTTGGAATTTGCGCAACCCGGAGTTGCACGCCCGGATTTCAGGGCATTTCCAGAGAGAAGCGCCAGGCGCAGTTGCAGCTTTCATCCGTCGCTTCCGGGTAACAGCTCAAACATACACAGCGGATGCGCGGGTCGATCTCCTTGGCAAAGCCCGTGTATTCCACGAGGCCGACCGCCTTGCAGGGATGGTACTTCATGCCCTTTTCCGCGCGGGCGCGCTGCACGGAACATTCGAGCGTGCGGTAAATGAGCGCATCGCCCTCGCGGAGGATCTCGTCCCGGTTGATGCGGGCATACATCCGGTAGGCGAGCGCTTTTGCAAGCCCGTCAAGCCCCGCCTGTTCCGGCAGATTGAGCAGCGCCTTGATGCGCCGCGCCTCCGTGCGCGTGAACCCTTGCCAGACGGCGATGTCGTGCTCCATGGCTTCATCCATCCCGCGCTTGCGTTCCACGGCTTGAAACCAGTAACCATCCATCGCAAGCCAGTTCTTTGCGTAAATTGAAACGAGCTTTTCCAATTCGTCGCGGGAAAGCGCGCTGAGCGCGGCGTCGTTTTGCATGTGCATGCCTCCAAAGTTTATAGTATACTCCATTGAGATTATACAGAAAGGGCGGGGAAAAGGCAAAGAAAAAGGCGGCAAAATGCCGCCATGCTAGAAAATAGTGTTATTTCACGTTGCGCTCGATCAGATCCACCGTGGCTTCCAGCCAAGGGGCGCTCACGCGCTCGATCATCCCGCGGTCGCACGCGTCGGCCAGCGCTGGCGCGATGGGGAGGCGCGCCACATGGGTGATGCCGTTGCGCGCGGCGACAGCGTCTACGCTGCTTTCGCCGAAGATCGCATGCTTTTCATGGCAGTGCGGGCACTCGAAATAGGACATGTTTTCCACGATGCCGAGTACCGGGACATTGAGCATGCCCGCCATCTTCACGGCCTTTTCCACGATCATGGAAACGAGCTCCTGCGGCGAGGTAACAACGATCACGCCGTCCACCGGCAGGGATTGGAACACGGTCAGCGGAACGTCGCCGGTGCCCGGAGGCATATCGACGAACATGTAGTCCACGTCACCCCAGACGACCTCTGTCCAGAACTGTTTCACCGCGCCCGCAATGACCGGGCCGCGCCAGACGACGGGATCGTTTTCGTTCTCGAGCAAAAGGTTGATGGACATCACCTCAATGCCGGATTCCGTCGTGGCCGGAAACACGCCCATGTCGTTGCCCTCAGCCTTTTCATGGATGCCGAATACGTTCGGGATGGAAGGGCCGGTGATGTCCGCATCGAGCACGGCGGTCTTGTGCCCGCGGCGGCGCATGAGCACCGCGAGCAGGGAGGTGACGAGGGATTTGCCCACGCCGCCTTTGCCGCTTACGACGGCGATGACCTTTTTGACGCTCGAATACTGGTTGACCGGTTCGATCAGGCTTTGCGGCGCGGTGCGCTCCCCACAGTTGGAGGCGCAGCTGCTGCAATCGTGGTTGCAGGATTCACTCATGGCATTTTCTCCTTCTCATTTCGCATGGTATTGCTTCAAGTTTGCGCTTGAAAACTTGAATTCATGACGGCCTCCGCGATATGCGCGAGGATCGCGCCCGCAACGTCCACGCCCGTGCAAGCCGCAAGGCCGTGAAAATGCGCGTTGGAGTTGACCTCACACACGAGCGGGCCATCCGTCCCGTGCAGTAGGTCCACGCCTGCGTAATCAAGGCCAAGCAGGGAAGCGGCGCGCAGCGCCAAGGCCTCCTCTTCAAGGGAAAGCGTGTAGGGTGTGCAGCTCCCGCCGTGCGCGACGTTCGCACGGAAATCCGTATCGTTGCGCCGCTCCATCGCGGCGACGACGCGCTTGCCCACGACGTAGGCGCGCACATCGCGCCCAAGGCTCGTATGTACGAATTCCTGCATCAGCATGGGGGTTCCCTCATGCGCATGCAAAAGCTGCGCGGCTTCTTCTCGCGTAGCCGCGAGGTAGACCTGCTTGCCAAAGGAGCCGCTGCATTCCTTCAAAACGAGCGGCAGGCCCAGGTATGCGGCCGCACGGTCTAAAAACGCCATGTCCCCATAGCCTACGAACGGGTAGGTGCGCGGCACGAGGATGGTGCGCGGCATTGGGACGCCATGGCGGGCTAGGGCGATATGCGTGAGAGCCTTATCATCGCACAAGGCGAGGGAACGCACGGAGTTGAACACGCGCAGCCCCAGCGCCTCAAGCTGCATGCCAAGGTATTTATCCTTGTCCCAGAGGATGGCGAAATCACAGCCCGCCGCGCTGAACAGCGGCGTACCCACAGCCGCGTCGAACAGCAGAGCACCGTTCGCGCGCACGGCAAGGGAGATGCCGTGCGCGTCCGCCGCGGCGCAAAGCGCGTCCCGCAGCGCAAGGAAACTGGCTTCCTGCACGAAGCCGTTGACGATCAATAAGCCATGCATGGGATGCTTCATCTGCCTTTGAGCTGATCGAGCAGCTTATGGCGCGCGAGCAGCTTGCAAACCGCGTAGACAAGCACCGTATACAGCGGGATCATCACGGCCTGGTTCGCAAGCCGCACCCAGATAAGCTGCCAAGGGCTGCCATAAAGCTCCACGAGCAGCAGCGTGTTTAAAAAGACGCTGCCAAATAGCTGCCCTGCGGCGATGGCCGCGAGCAGACGCAGAAACGTGGGCTTCTGCCGCTTCATGAAAAACAGGCCGGGCACGAGGCCGAAGAAGATCCCCACGACGGTGAACCAGGGCATGTACGCGCCCTTGGGGAACAGCAGCGCCTGGAGCAGATCTGTCAGCGCGCCCACGATCCCGCCGTAAGCGGGGCCAAACAGCACACCCGCGAGGATCACGGGCAGCACGCCGAAGCCAATCTTGAGCGAATAGGAGCCAAAGGGCACGGCGGGGATGCTCAAAAGCCCGCCGAGCACCACGCCGAGCGCGGTCAAAAGCCCGCAGATCACGAGCGTGGCGATGTGTTGGTGCGCATTTTTGGACATAGAAAAAACCTCCTCAAACTAAAATTGCGGCAATTTGCTCGTACCGCATAAAAGAGGAGGCCCTCCCATATGCAGCAGCGGGATTCGGGTACCGCACCGCAAGCGCGAGGCTTTTCGTCCGCCCGACCAACTCCCTGACCGGACGGCACTCACCGCCCGGAATGGGCGGCATAACGCGCGGCAACCTACTCTGCCTTTGTTCGTTTCGATTGTACTCGAAATCGCATCGAATGTAAAGGGGAAAGACGCGAAAAAGAGCGGCCGCCCCCGGCGGGAGCGACCGTTAGGCTGTCGATCAAGTGGCATCTGCCACTTGATCGAGGGATTCACGTCGCGCTTGCGCCGATGGCGCGGCCAGCGCTCCGTGTAAAGAAAGCCTTGCGACGCAAGGCTTTTCGCTCGCACCGCACAGGTCGCTGCTCGCGATTGAAAGTCAAGGACTGCGGCCCTTGACAATCCCGGAGAGACTTTCTCAACACGCTAACGGCCGCCCCCGGCGGGAGCGGCCGTTACAGAGGTTTTATGGAATTGCCTCAATCGTCCCCACGCTCGAACTTCGCGGAGGCCTCGTGCAGATGCTCAGTGATCTTGATATGCTGTGGGCAGCGGGAAAGGCAGACTTCGCAGCCAAGGCATGCGGAGGCCTGCGCCTTATCGCGGCAGGCGTTTGCGTATTGCGTCGCGGCATAGGCGTCGCCGTAGGTCCGGCTGTCGTTGAGCGCGCGCAGGATGCCCGGGATTGGGATCTCCGCAGGGCAGGTCTCCGTGCAGTAATTGCAGCGCGTACAGGGGATGGAGGGCACTTTTGCAAGCGCTTCGCGGACCTCCTCGACGACGGCGCGCTCTGCCGCGCTGAGCGGCTGGAGTGGGGAGAAGGTCTTGATGTTGTCCTCCACCTGCGCCATGTCTGACATGCCGGAAAGCACCATGATGACGCCCTCGAGCGAGGCGCAGAAGCGCAGCGCCCAAGAGGCGAGGGTCGCACTGGGGGCATGGGCCGCAAACGGGGCGGCCAGGGAAGGCTGGAGCTGCGCGAGGGAACCGCCGCGCACCGGCTCCATGATGATGACATCCTTGCCGTGGCGGCGGGCTGTCTCATAGCACAGGCGGGACTGCACACGCTCGCTCTCCCAGTCCGCATAGTTGATCTGGAGCTGGACAAATTCCATCTCCGGGTGGAGCGTGAGCAGCTTGTCAAGCGTTTCCGCCGTATCGTGGAATGAGAAGCCGATGCGCTTTACGAGCCCTTCCGCCTTCTTTTGCTTTACGAAGCCCCAGGCGTCCACCGCGTCCGCCGCGGCGATGTTCTTTTCGCCGAGGGAATGCAGCAGATAATAGTCGAAATAGCCTGCGCCCGTTTTTTCCAGCTGCTCATTGAACAGGCGCTCAAGGTCGGCGGGCTCCTTCGCAAGCCAGACAGGCATCTTGTCCGCGAGCAGGAAGGTTTCGCGCGGGTGGCGTCTCACGAGGGCTTCCCGCACAAAAAGCTCGGATTTATAATCGTGGTACCCATACGCGGTGTCGAAATATGTGAAGCCTGCCGCTAAAAAACAGTCGAAAAGCCTCTCCGTCTCCATCAGATCCACCTGCCCGTGCACGGTGGGCAGACGCATTGTGCCAAAGCCAAGCTGCTTCATCCTGGTACCTCCAACATCAAAATTCAAAATCGCCCGCCTGGCGCGGCGGGACGGCCATGGCAAAAGCGTACCAAAAAACGCGAAAAAGGTCAATCACGGCTTTTGGATGAGCGAGTATGGCAATGCTGGCGGAATTGGAAAGAAACGCTTTTCATTCAATGGGCGGTGCGGTAAAATAATACGGACACGTGCCTCTTATTTTTTAAAAGAAAAAGAGAAGAAACGGCGCGCGAATTTATGCAATAATAAGGATTAGCTATGATCGTTGTGATACCGGCATATGAGCCGGATGAAAAGCTGCTGCATGTTGTAGATGATCTCAGGCGGGATACGGCGTATGCCATCGTCGTAGTGGACGATGGGAGCTCTGCCGCGGCGCAGCCGGTGTTCGCGGCGCTGCCGGAGGATGTGACGCTTTTGCGCCATGCGGAAAACCGGGGCAAGGGCCGTGCGCTCAAAACCGCGTATGAATACATCGCGGCGCACTTTCCACAAACGGAGGGCGTAGTGACCGTGGATGCGGATGGGCAACACCTGCCTGCGGATGTCGCGCGCGTTTCCGAAGAGTGGGCTGCCCATCCGGAGGCGCTCGTGCTCGGTTCGCGCCGCTTCACAGGGGACGTGCCCTGGCGCAGCCGCACGGGCAACGCGATCACGCGGGCGGTGTTCCGCCTTTCTACGGGCGTTGCGGTGTTCGATACGCAGACGGGCCTGCGCGCATTCGCCGTCTCCCGCATCCCAATGATGCTTGAGATGCGCGGCGAACGCTACGAATACGAGATCAACGTCCTGCTGTATGCGACGCGGCAGCGCATACCCATCCGCGAGGTGACGATCGAGACGGTCTACATTGCAGACAATGCGTCTTCGCACTTCCATCCGCTGCGGGATTCCTGGCGCATCTACAAGATGATCCTGCTGTTCGTGGCGTCCTCCCTGCTGTCGGCCCTGGTGGACTATGTGCTTGTGCTCGCATTTTCGGCGGTTTTCGCCATGCAGGCGCAGGGCCTTTTGCTGAGCGTCGTGCTCGCGCGTGTCATCAGCTCGTTCTTGAATTACATGCTCAACCGCAAGTTCGTGTTCGGGGATCGCTCGCGCCGGAGCGTCCTGCGGTATTACCTCGTCGCCGCTGGGATCCTGCTTGCGAATTATGGCCTGCTCTCGGCGCTTTCGGCCGTGCTGCCGCTCGCGCTTGCCAAACTTCTCGTGGAGCTTGCCCTGTATCCGCTTAGTTTTTACCTGCAGCGCAAATTCGTTTTTGCGCGGGGAGAGAGGATTTTATAAACGATGCCAAACAAATCGAAAAAGGGTGGGGCCGTCGCCCGCATGGCTGTTCTGGATCTGCTCGCATTCGGGGGTTGCCTTGTGGTGTTCGCCTATTTTCATCATGTGCGCTTAACGCCGCTGAACCCAACGCAGTTTTCGGCAGCGTCGCCTACACCTGCCGCCGCGGCCGCGGAAGCGACGCCCGCGCAGTCCATCGCCACGGCCGCGGAAGCGACGCCTTCGCCAGCGCCGGAGCACACGGGCCTGCTCGGCGCGAAATATGCGGAGAAATTTTCCGGTTCCGGCGCCGTACTGGACGAGGCAAGCTACCGCAGTGAGGCCGTTGCGATCGAGCTCAGAACGGAATCTGTCTACGAAAGCATCGTGCATGTGGCGGACATCTATATTCGGGATATTTCCTCTTTCCGCACGGCGGTGTATGATGAATTCGGCAGCGCCCCCATGCGCACGCTGGAGATGGCGCAGCAGACGGATGCCATCTCTGCCCTTTCGGGGGACTATTTCTCCGCGCACCTCAACCATGGCATGCTCATCATCCGCAACGGGCGGGTCTATGTTGACGAAACGCCCGATGGCTATGATACCTGCGTGCTCTATTACGACGGCGTAATGGAGACCATCCGCGACGGCGATTTTGACCGGGACGCGATCCTTGCGCGCAATCCCTACCAAGCCTGGTGCTTTGGCCCGGCGCTCCTTGATGGAAACGGCGCGGCGATCGAGTCCTTCCGGGGTTCCCGCATCCGCACGAACAACCCGCGCAGCGCCATCGGCTATTTTGAGCCGGGCCATTACTGCTTCGTGATGGTGGAAGGAAGAAGCGGCGATTCGGCGGGCATGACGCTCGAGGAGCTTTCCGAATTCTTTGCATCCATGGGCTGCGCGGCTGCATATAATCTCGACGGCGGCAAAACGGCGGAGATGGTGTGGGCGGACGGGCTTGTGAACCCGCGCCTGGGCAGCGGCCGCTCTGTAAGCGACATCCTGTATATTGCCGAACCGGAGCGCGAGGAGGAGGCGCAATGAAGCTCAAAAGATTGATCCCGCACATCACGATCATCCTGGCGATGATGACGCTCACGTTTTTCGTGATCGACCGTTTCAACGAGTTCATGGATTTCATGACGAGCGAGCTGAGTAAGTGGGTGTTTGCGGCGCTCGCGGTGTTTGCGCTCGCCACTGCCGTGCGGCTCATCGCCGCGGATTGGAAGGAAAAGGACAGGGAAGGGAAGTAAGGCGTAAAAGCCTTTGCAAATATCGCATAGGATGCGCGGTTTGCTTTCGTAGGAGGAAACACAATGCAGCTGACCATGCTCGGCACCGGAAACGCTATGGTGACCAAATGCTACAATACATGCTTTGCCTTCCGCAGCGGCGCAGGACATTACCTGGTGGATGCGGGCGGCGGCAATGGCATCCTGCGCCAGCTGGAGCTTGCGGAGATCCCGGTGGAATCCATCGAGGGGATGTTCCTTACCCACGGGCATACGGATCATATTCTCGGCGCGGTCTGGATCGTGCGCAAAGTGGCGGAGCTGATGAAAAAGGGCCTTTTTGCGGGTGAAGTTGTGATCCGCTGCCACGACGAAGCGGCCGAAATGCTCAATACCTTCTGCAAAATGACGCTTGCGCCCGCGCAGCTTCGCTATGTTGGGGATGGCGTCCGCATCCTGCCCGTCGGGCCAGGGGAGGAGTTCAACGCCCTCGGCATGCGCGTCCGCACGTTTGACATCCTTTCCACCAAGGCGAAGCAGTTTGGCTTTGCCGCGCTGCTGCCTGGCGGGAAACGGCTCGTCTGCCTGGGAGACGAGCCCTATAACCCGGAAGCCGACGCGCGCGCCGAAGGGAGCGACTGGCTGCTTTCGGAGGCGTTCTGCCTGTATGCGGACCGCGCGCGCTTTCATCCATACGAAAAGCACCATTCCACGGCGCTGGACGCGGGGCGCGTGGCGGAATCCCTCGGCGTAAAAAACCTCATCCTTTACCATACGGAGGACAAGACCCTGGCGACGCGCAAGGCCCGCTATGCTGCTGAGGCGAAGACGGCATTTTCCGGCAGGGTGTTCGTGCCGGATGATCTTGAGACGATCGAACTGGAATGATTTGTGCTTTTGAAGGAACTGTACGATGGTAACGATATATGATACCTACCCGCAGATGACCTCTCTTGCGGGGGCGCCGTTCGGCCTTGGCGCATGGCGGCGCTATGCGGAAGGGATCTACCCTGCGCATCCAGGGGCGGAAAGTTTCCGGGAAAAGATCGAGGCGGCTGTGCGGGAGTATGATTTTGAAGCGCAGATCCGCCCGGTTTTGGAAGCGGCGCTTGCCGAACCGCCGGAGCTCGAAGCCGCGCATGCTTCGTTTTTGCAGGCTGCCGAGGGGCTTGCGGAAAAACTTGCGGAGATGCTGCCCGGCATGCCGGATGTGGACGTTGTGTTTTACCTGGGCCTCTGCAACGGCGCGGGCTGGGCGACGGCGTTCCGCGGGAAACGGACGGTGCTCATCGGCGTGGAAAAGGTGCTGGAGCTTTCCTGGGGCGGCGCAAAGGACATGGAAGCGCTGCTTTACCATGAACTCGGCCATATCTGGCACGAGGCGCGGCTTGGCGGCTGGCCGGAAATGCAAACGCAGGCGGAGCGCTCGCTTTTTCAGCTGTATCGGGAAGGGATTGCGATGCGCTGCGAGCAGCTTCTTTGCGGGGATGATGCGTTTTATCACCAGGACCGCGGCGGCTGGCTCCGCTGGTGCCGGGAAAACCATGCGGCGATCACGGCGGAATTCGCCCGGCGCATGGCTGCAGGCGAAAACACGCAGGACTTTTTCGGAGACTGGTGCGCCTGGCACGGGCATTCGGATACGGGGTATTACCTTGGCTGCGAATTCGTGAAGCATCTCATGGAGCGCTGGCCCCTCCCGGAAGCTGCGGCGCTCTCCATTCCGGAAGTGGCGGCGGCTTTTTCAGAATATGCGCTAAAAAAATAAACCTGGAATAGCTCTGTAGCCTCAAAACAAGATGGAGCTGAATCCGCTGAAGGAACGCAAAAAGGGATTCCGCCGTTTGCGCGTCATGCCCGGGATGCGGATCAGAAGCAGGAATCCAGCCCTTTTATAGTTTGACAGGATAAAAGCCGCGCTCCGAGCGCACGTCTGCCTCCGAAAACCCGCAGGCCCGTGCGAGCTCCGCGGCCTCCCGGAAACCGTAGAGCAGCGCCGCCGCGCTGTGGCTGTCGCTCGAAAGGACGATGCGGCCGGAAAGCGCCCGGAGGCGCTTCAAAAGGAACGGTGCCGGGTAGGGCGCGCTGCGCCAGCCACGGCTCATGGCGCCCGTGTTGATCTCAAAGCGCAGGTGCTTTTTTGCGACTGCATCGAGCGCATCAAGCGCCGCGCTCCGGTAGCGCGGGTCGCTTTCGCTGAACAGGCGGCCGCCTTCGTTGAACTTCGCCACAAGGTCAAAGTGGCCGACGATGTCCACATGCGGCTCCGCGAGCAGGCGCGCGGCAAGCCCTTCATAATAGGCGGCGGCATAGCGGTATGCGTCGCCGGAGAAGGCTTCGCGGATGGCCGCTTCGCTTTCCGCCGGGCTTACGTCCACCGGGAAAAAACCGCCCCCCGGCAGCGGGACGTAATGCCCGGAACCGATCACGTAATCGTAAGGCGCGGTGTCGGCGTCGCCGTATACGTCCTTTTCGACGCCGCAGAAGATCGGGAGCCGCCCCGCGTATTCCCCACGCAGGGCATGGATCTCCGCCCGGTAGCGGGCGGCCGTTTCCGCGTCCATGCCGCAGGAGGGGTCAAACGGCACAAACGAATGCCCGGAAAAGCCCAGCGCCGTAAGCCCTGCCGAAAGCGCCGCCTCCGCCATCTCACGGGGCGCGGCCGCGCCGTCGCAGAAGGTGGTATGCACATGAAAATCCGCGCGGACGCTCATTTCGTCATCTTCTCCTGCTTGACCTTCTTGTCGATCACATGGCGGGAGGCGAGTTCGCCGAGCACATCTTCCACCGAAATCCCCATCTGCACCATCAGCACCATCACGTGATACGCAAGGTCCGCGATCTCATACACGGTCTCCTTTCTGTCGTCCGCCTTGCCGGCGATGATGACCTCCGTGGATTCCTCGCCCACCTTCTTGAGGATTTTGTCGATCCCTCTTTCAAAGAGGTAGGTGGTGTAGGAGCCTTCCTTCTTCTCCGTTTTTCGTCCTTCGATGAGCGAATAAAGCGCCTGCATGGAGAACGGCTCCTCACCAAACACATCGTCGTTAAAGCAGGAGTCCGTGCCGAGGTGGCAGGCTGGGCCGTCCTTTTCCACATAGACCACGAGCGCATCCCGGTCGCAATCGGCTTTGATGTTCACGATGTGCTGCACGTTGCCGGAGGTTTCACCCTTGCGCCAAAGCTCCTGCCGGGAGCGGGACCAGAAGCAGGTCCGACCCTCTGCGAGGCTGATAAAAAGGCTTTCGCGGTTCATATAGGCGAGGGTGAGCACGCGCCGGCTCTTCGCGTCCACCACGATGGCGGGGATGAGGCCGTTTGCGCCGAATTTCAGTTCGTCGATGTTCAACATAGTTGCTCCTTTGTCATTCGTATGGTAACGCCTGCTTCGGAAAGCGCGCGCTTGAGATCCGGGATTTTCACTTCGCCAAAGTGGAAGATGGAGGCGGCAAGCCCCGCGTCTACCTTGGGGAGCGCTTGAAAGAGTTCGATGAAATGCGCCGCGCACCCGGCCCCGCCGGAGGCGATCACAGGGACGGATACGGCCTCGCACACGGCGGAGAGCATTTCAAGGTCAAACCCCTGCTTTACGCCGTCGGTATCGATGCTGTTGAGCACGACCTCGCCCGCGCCCAGGGATACGCCTTGGCGCACCCATTCGATGAGGTCAAGCCCTGTGTTCTCGCGCCCGCCCTTAGCGAACACGCGGAAGCTGCCGTTTACGCGCTTCGCGTCGATGGAAAGAACGACGCATTGGTTGCCATACTTCCTTGCCGCATCGCGGATGAGCGCCGGGTCGCGCAGCGCGCCGGAGTTGACGCTCACCTTGTCCGCGCCGCATTTGAGCACGCGGCCGAAATCCGAAACGCTGTTGATGCCGCCGCCCACCGTGAGCGGGATGAACACGGTGGAGGCAACCTGCGTCAGGATCTCCGTGAAGAGCTGCCGTCCTTCCGCGGAGGCGGTGATGTCATAAAACACGAGCTCGTCCGCGCCGCAGGCGCTGTAATACGAGGCGAGCTTTACGGGGGAAGAAACGTCCGCAAGGCCAAGGAAGTTCACGCCCTTGACGACGCGGCCGTCCTTCACGTCCAAACAGGGGATGATGCGCTTTGTGATCATGCCTGCTCCTTTGCTGCCGCGATGGCCGCGGCGAGGTCGATCTTCTTTTCATACAGCGCCTTGCCGAGGATCGCGCCGTACAGCCCGAGCCCCGCGAGCGCGCGCACATCTGAAAGGGTGGAGACCCCGCCGGAGGCGACGAGCGAAAGCCCTGGGAAGCGGGCCGTGAGGCGCGCATAGAGCGCGAGGTTCGTGCCGGCGAGGAGGCCGTCCTTGGAAATATCCGTGCAGATTACGTCCGAAACGCCGAGTTCGGAGAGCCGGGCGAGAAAGTCCTCGCATTGGATGGAGGAGGTCTCAAGCCAGCCGTGGGTGGCGACGAGGCCGTCCCGCACGTCCACGCCGACGGCAACGCGCGCGCCGAAGCGCCGCACAGCGCGTTCGAGGAACGCAGGGTCGCACAGCGCCGCCGTGCCGAGGATCACGCGCCAAACGCCTGCGTCAAGATAACGCTCGATCACGTCCTCGCTGCGCACGCCGCCGCCAAGCTCCGCCTTGAGCTTCGTCGCGGCAACGATGCGGCGCACCGTATCAAAGTTCGGCGTATCGCCGCGCTTCGCGCCTTCGAGGTCGACGAGGTGCAGGTGCTCCGCGCCCGCGGCTGCAAAGGCTTCCGCAAGCGCGGGCGGGTCGGCGCTGTAAACGGTCATCTGGGCATAGTCGCCGCGCGTAAGGCGCACAGCTTTGCCCTCGTATAAATCAATCGCAGGGAAAAGATACATGCTTACTCTCCTTACAGCGTTGCGAACGCCCTGAGGATGCGCAGCCCGACGTCCCCGCTCTTTTCCGGGTGGAACTGCGTGCCCATCACGTTCCCGCGCCCGGCCGCGGCGGTGAGCTGCGCGCCGTATTCCACCGTGGCGGTGACGGCCGCGTCACATTCCATCGCGGCGAACGAATGGACGAAGTAGACGCATTCGTCTGCGTCCACCTCCGCAAACAACGGGGCTTTCGGCCTGCCTTCCGGGAAGGAGAGGGCGTTCCAGCCGATGTGCGGCACCTTGAGGCCCGGGCCGATGACTGGGGCGATCGGGCGCACGCTGCCAGGCAGGAGCCCGAGGCCCGCGTGTTCGCCGTATTCAAAGCCCGTTTCAAACAATAGCTGCATCCCGAGGCAGATGCCCAGGAGCGGCTTACCGCGCGCGGCCTCCTCCGTCACGGCGGCGGCAAGGCCGCTCTCGCGCAGCTTCTTTGCCGCGTCGCCGAATGCGCCCACGCCCGGCAGGATGATGCGTTCCGCCCGGCGCAGTTCATCCGCGTCACCGGTGACGCAGGCGGGTACGCCGATGCGCGCGAGCGAGCTTTTGAGCGAGAATAGGTTACCGACGCCGTAATCGACGATTGCAAGCATCAGAGCACCCCCTTTGTGGAGGGGATTTCGCCGGCGGCCTCCGGGTCGAGCCTTACGGCAGCGCGGAGCGCGCGCGCAAGGGCCTTAAAGCAGCCTTCAACGATGTGGTGCGAGTTTTCGCCCGCGAGCTCCTTCACGTGCAGCGTAAGCCCAGCCTTGCGGGTGAAAGCGAGGAGGAATTCCTTCACGAGCTCCGTGTCGAATGCGCCGATTTTTTGCGCCGGGATGGGGAGGTTAAAACAGAGCAGGCTGCGGCCGGAAAAGTCGGCGGCAACGAGGATGAGCGCCTCGTCCATCGGCAGGATGCAGCTCCCGTAGCGGCAGATGCCGCGCTTGTCCCCAAGCGCCTGCGCAAAGGCTTCCCCGAGCGCAATGCCAACGTCCTCCACCGTATGGTGGTCGTCCACATCCGTGTCGCCTTTGCAGGAAACGGTGAGGTCAAACTGGCCGTGGGCGGCAAAGAGCGTCAGCATGTGGTCGAGAAAGCCGCAGCCGGTGCCGATCTTGGCGTTCCCTGCGCCGTCGAGCGCGAGGGAAAGGAAGACGTCCGTCTCCTTCGTGGTGCGGGTTATGGTTGCGTTGCGCATGGCGCGCCTCCTTTCAGAATGTCCTCGATGGCGGTGAAAAGCGCTTCCATCTGCTCCGGTGTGCCGATGGTGATGCGCACGTAATCCGCAATGCGCGGCTTCCCGAAATGGCGCACGAGCACGCCGCGGGCCTTAAGCCCCTGGTAAAGCGCCGCGCCCGGCACGGCCGGATGCCTCGCAAACAGGAAGTTTGCCTGAGATGGGGTGAGCGAGAAGCCGAGCGCTTTAAGGCGCGCGGCGGCACTTTCCCTAGTTTGTGCAATCCGCTTGCAGTTTTCCATGTAATAGGCGTCATCCGCGACGGCGGCTTCGCCCAGAAGAAGCGTGAGCCGGTCGAGATTATAAGGGTTTGTGGAGAAACGGATCGTTTCCAAATCCCGGATGAGCGCTTCGCTCCCGATGGCGAAGCCGAGGCGCGCACCTGCCATGGAGCGGGACTTGGAGTACGTGCGCACGATGAGAAGGTTGTCGTACCTGGCAAGCAGCGGCAGCGCGGTCTCCGCGCCGAAATCCACATACGCCTCGTCTACGAGCACCACCCGGTCCGGGTCGCTCGCAAGGATGCGCTCGATCTCACAAAGCGGCAGGGCGATGCCGGTCGGCGCGTTCGGGTTGGCGAACACGCGCATGCCGCGCGCGGAGCAAAACGATTCCACATCCATGGAAAAATCGGCCTTGAGTGGGAGCTCCTGTGCCGCGAGCCCGTAGAGCGCCGCATAGACGGGGTAGAACCCGTAGCTGATGTCCGGATAAGCAACGGGCGTTTGCCCATCACAAAACGCCATGAAAGCGAAGGAGAGGATCTCGTCCGAACCGTTGGCGAGGAGGACGTTTTCCGGCTTCACATCATAGCGCGCCGCAAGCGCATTGCGCAGGCGCGTCCCAGCCGGGTCGGGGTAGAGGTTCAGCCGCGCAAGCTCTGCGTCCGAAACAGCGGTGCGGGTGCGCGGGGAGGGAGGATAGGGAGATTCGTTGGTGTTGAGCTTCACGTATTGCTGATCCTGTGGCTGTTCGCCGGGGGTATACGCTTCGAGCGAAGCGAAGCGGCTGCTGAAAAAACGGCTCATTCTGCACCCTCCTCAAAGCGGATCAAGGCGCTCCTTGCGTGCGCGGCAAGCCCTTCCTTTTGGGCGAAGCAAGCCACCTTTGGGGAAACGCGGGCGAGCGCGTCCGCCGTGTAGTAAGAAAACTGGGATTTCTTTACAAAATCATCTACTGAGAGGGGGCTGGAAAACCGCGCCGTGCCGCTCGTGGGCAGCGTGTGGTTGGGGCCGGCGAAGTAATCGCCCAGCGCCTCCGGACAGTATTTGCCAAGGAAGATGGAGCCTGCGTTGCGGATCTGCCCGAGATAGGCGAACGGGTCGTCCACGCAAAGCTCCAGGTGCTCGGGCGCGATCTCGTTGGCGATGGCGACGCCCGTATCGAACGTGGGGACGAGGATGATCTTCCCGTTCGCTTCGATGGAAGCCCGGGCGGTCTCCGCGCGCGGCAGCAGCGCGAGCTGCCGTTCCAGTTCCGCCTGCACGGCGCGAGCAAGCGCTTCGCTCGCCGTTACGAGCACGGCGGAGGCGTTTTTATCGTGTTCCGCCTGGGAGAGCAGATCCGCCGCCACGAAGCGGGCGTCGCACGTCCCATCCGCGAGGATGAGGATCTCCGAAGGCCCGGCGATCATGTCGATGTCCACAAGGCCGAACACCTGCCGCTTGGCTTCCGCCACGTAGACGTTGCCGGGGCCGACAATCTTATCCACCTTGGGGACGCTTTCCGTGCCGTAGGCAAGCGCTGCGACCGCCTGCGCGCCGCCGGTGCGGAACACCCGATCCACGCCCGCGACGGCCGCCGCCGCAAGGATCTCCGGCGCGATCCTGCCGCCCTTCGCGGGCGTCGCCATGATGACCTCCGGCACGCCCGCGAGCTTCGCGGGGATGCAATCCATGAGCACGGTGGAAGGATAGCTTGCGGTACCACCCGGCACGTAAAGGCCCACGCGCGCAAGCGGCGTGATCTTCTGCCCGAGCACCACGCCGTTTTGCTCGCTCACCACAAACCCTTCACGCACCTGGCGCTTGTGGAACGCGCGGATGTTTTCGGCCGCTTCCTGCAAAATTTCGAGGAAGGCGGGCTCCACGGCGTCGCACGCGGCGAACAGCTCCTCCACCGGTACCTCAAAGGGGGTATCCTCCGGCATGTTGTCAAACGCGGCGCAATAGCGCCGCAGGGCTGCGTCGCCCTCCCGCCGCACGGCGGTGAGGATTTCCGCTACGGGCGCGGACACATCCGGCGCTTCCGCAGCGCGCGCAAGCACGGCCTCCGCGCCCAGCTTGTCAAAATCGAGAATCCGTATCATGCAAAAACCTCATTTCAGCGCGGTGAGCGCGGAGAGCTTTTCCTGCATCTCCCGCACACGCGCGTTTTTAAACTTGTAGCTCACCTTGTTGGCGATGAACCGGGCGCTGATGGGCACGACCTCCTCGAGCGGCATGAGGCCGTTTTCCCTGAGCGTCGCCCCCGTTTCCACGATGTCCACGATCACGTCCGAAAGGCCGAGCAGCGGCGCGATCTCGATGGAGCCGTTGAGCTTGATGATGTCGATGTCCCGGCTCTGCGCGGCGAAGTACGCGCTTGCGATGTGCGGGAACTTCGTGGCGACGCGCAGCGCGCGCCCTGCCTCCTCCAGCGCGCCGGGGCATCCGGCCACCATCATGCGGCATCTGCCCATCCCGAGGTCGCAGAGCTCGTAAACCTCGGGCGCGTACTCTAAAAGAATATCCTTGCCCGCAACGCCAACGTCCGCCGCGCCGCGCTCCACGTAGATCGCCACATCGGAGGGCTTCGCCCAGAAATAGCGCACGCGCGCTTCCTCGTTCTCGAAGATCAGCTTGCGGTTGTCCTCCCGGATGGCGGGGCAGCCGAAGCCGATGCGTTCAAACAAATCGTAAGCCTTTTCGCCGAGCCTGCCCTTTGGCAGCGCGACGCTGATCCAATCCTGCAAAGCGGTATCCTTTCCGTTACTTGCTTTCCTCCGCTCCGATGCGGAGCGTTTCCCTGGCGCGCACCGCGCCGTCCTCCGCCGCGCGCACCGTGACGCGCTTGCCCGCCGCCGCAAGCTCCCTTGCCCGCCGGAGCGCTTCCGGCGCGTCTGCGTCCGCACCGCAAAGCAGCAGCACGTCCGCGTCGTAAGCGGCGTTTGGTGCGCCTAGGCTGTCGAGCAGCCCAACGTTCACCGCAAAGCCGATCGCCCCGCCGGGCTTGTGCATCCGGCGCAGGAGGCTGTCATACCGCCCGCCGGAAAGCACGCACGCATGCAGCTCCGGCAAAAAGCCCTGGAAGATCACGCCGTTGTAATAAGAAAGATCGTTCAAAAGCGAAAAATCCAAATTTACGCCGCCGCAGCCCGCATGCGCGAGCGCGCCGCAAAGCGCGGAAAGCTCCGCGATGGCCGCATGCGTAGTTTGATTCACATCAAGCGTGCGTACTTCCTTGAGGACTTCCTCCGAAGGGCCGTACAGGCCGGAAAGCCGCTTGAGCTTTTCCGCAAGCGCCGCGTCCACGCCGTTTGCCGCGCAAAGTGCCGTAAGCTCGTGCGCGTTCTTTGCGCGGATGCGGGAGGAAAGCTCTGCCTGTGTGTGCGCGGGGAGGCCCGTCTCCGCCAGAAGACCCCCCGCAAGGCCCACATGCGAAACGTCCATGATAAAGCTCGGGGAGAGTGCGGAGAGGCTGTCGAGCGCGAGGGAAAGCACCTCACACATGGCGTAAAGCCCGATCTCCCCGATGTACTCGAGGCCCACTTGCGGGATCTCCCGGAAGGAGCGCATGCCGCCCGCCGCGCGGTACACCGTCTCGCTGTAGCAAAGGCGCTGCGGCAGCGGAGAACCCTCCTTCACGCTGCGCACGATGGAAAGCGTGATGTCCGGCTTGAGCGCAAGGAGCTTGCCGCTTGGGTCATGAAAGGTCAGGATGTTCTCGGCCTGCAAAAAGCCGCGGTATTCCGCGTAAAAATCGTATTCTTCGAACTTGCTCATGCGGAACTCGCGGTAGCCATATTGCGCATACAGGGCCGTGAGCTCCAAAATGGCGCGTTCGCTGCGCTTGCGCGCGGCAGGTGCGTTCATGTTGCCCTCCGTGTTTGACGATTGCATGCAGTATAGCACGTTTGAGTGCTTTAGTCAAGCAAAGTGATAAATCAATAAAGCGAACGGAGCATTTTATTTGCTGCTATATAACCGGAAGCGCGGCAGCGTCAAGATGAAACCGGCGTGCGGATGTGCTAAAATAAAGGAAATTGGGAAAGCGGGGGGATTGCGCATGGACGAAAAGCCGGAGCAGGTGCAAAAACGCTTTTTGGAGCTTGCGGAACGGGCATACCAAAACGGGACATATACGTTCACGCCGTTCCTTGGCTTGCAGGAGCAGAGCGTGTTCCACGGCATGGCGCGGGCGCTTGCCCATGTGCCATGGGAAGCCTCCGGCGGCATGGAGGGCTGTGAGCGCAAGCTCGTGCGCTTCGGTTCGGAAGCGCTTTGCGGGTATGTGCAGCCGTTCCCGATCGCCTGCGTGGCCATCCGGCCAGGGAACGCAAAGTTCGCGGAGCAGCTTACGCACCGGGATTTCCTCGGCGCGTTGATGGGGCTTGGCGTGGAGCGGGATACGCTTGGGGACATCGTGGTACGGGAAAAGGAAGCGTATGTGTTCTGCCTCGCGCGCATCGCGCCGTTTTTGGTGGAAAATCTTTCTGAGGTGCGCCGCACGCGCGTGCGCTGCTCCATCGCGGAAGCCCTGCCGGAGGGCGCGCTCTTCCGGGTGGAGGAAAAGACGGTACAGGTCGCTTCCGTGCGTGCGGATGCGCTCTGCGCCCATGTTTGGAACCTCTCCCGGGGCGACAGCCTCGCGTTGTTCCAAGCGGGGCGCGTGTTCCTCAACGGGCGGCTCTGCGAAAACGGCGCGGCAGCGCTGCGCGAGGGGGATGTGCTCTCCGTGCGCGGCCATGGGCGCTTCATTTTCCGCGGCGTGCGCGGCATGACGAAAAAAGGCCGGTGCAACGCGCTGGTGGAGGTTTACGTTTGATTGAGTGAGGGTGGGGAGGCGCTTACCGCAGCGGCCGCATCGGCTTCAGGGATTCTTCCTCGACGAAGTTTTCCCCAAGCGCTTCCTTGACGCGGCGTTCCAGCGTTTCCACGCCATAGAGCGTGCGGTCCACGAACACGATGGTATCGTCCCGCATGATGATGCGCGTGCCGTCCATCCTCCGCTTGCTTTTGCCGATGGGGACGATGCGGCGCACGTCCGCGAAGCGGTATGTCGTTTCCTTGCCGGCCATGGTGCGGCAGGTGAAGCTCTCTTCATCCACCGTGATGCGCCAAAACAGGCTGTGCACCAGGTAATACAGCGCGGCGAATGCAAACAGGATGAAGAGCGCAAGCGGCAGCGCTCTTGTGATTGAACCAGTAACGAGCGGGGCAAGCACGCCGAGCAGCAGCAGCAATGTGCTGAGGGAGGAGCGCCAGTCCGATTTGATGACGATGCGGCCGGAACCCGTCCCAGCTTTCGCACGCTCGGCCTTTACCGCATGGCGCACGCGGAAATAATCCCAGATCTTGAACGCGGTGCCTACGAGGCACAGGATGAACAGAAGCAGGAAGCTGATGTATTCTTTCTCGGTCATTTGTTTCAAGTCTCCTTCGCACGCGCTTTCACATGGCACGGCTATCGTAATTAGTTAAAAAAGAAGGACATGCCGTTATCATACCAAGCTGCGGCGCGGTTGTAAAGCCCGCATGTGCGGCTGGGCCGCGCGGCATACTAAGCGCATGAAGAAAGAACGTTCCGTTTGGAATAAAAATTGGAAGAAGTGGGCCGCCGGCCTCGTGACGGGCGGCTGCAACGGCCTGTTCGGCGGCGGAGGGGGCATGGTCGCCGTGCCGCTGCTCCAGAAGGTGTGCGGCATGGATACGCCGAGCGCCCATGCGAGCGCGATCAGCATCATCCTTCCGCTTTCCGCGGTAACGGGCGCGGTTTACGCGCTGCAGGGCGCGGTGGACTGGCATGCGTTCGCTTTTGTCGCCCCGGCGCTGACGGTGGGCAGTGTGGGCGGCGCTTTTCTGACGGGGAAGCTCAAGTCCGCCTGGCTGGACAACATCTTTACCGCGATGATGTTCCTTGCGGGCGCTTGGATGGCGTTCGCATGAGCTGGCTCTGGTACATTTTAGCAGGGCTCGGGGCGGGCGTGGCGGCCGGCATGGGCATGGGCGGCGGCACGCTCCTTATCCCCGTGCTGACGCTGGCGCTTGGGTTGCAGCAGCATGCGGCGCAGGGCGTGAACGTGCTTTCCTTCCTGCCGGCAGCCGTGGCGGCGCTCATTATCCACGCGAAGGCGGGGCGGCTCCAGCTTCGCGCCTGCCTGCCGGTGATCCTTGCCGGTGCGGTGGGCGCGCTCGGCGCTTCCTTCCTGGCCGGGGCGCTTTCAGCCCCCTGGCTCCGGCGCATGTTCGGCGGTTTTTTAATCCTTTTGGCATGCATGCGTATTTTTGGAAAAAGGTTAAAAAAATAACAGGAACGTCATTCAAAACACAGGTCTAAAACAACAAAAAAATCTGGAATTAAGGCAAAAAATCGCGCAAATTTGATGCAAGCCGAAAATATATGTGCTATAATAACCTTTGGAAATTATGTTCATACAATTACTATATGAGCAATTTTATTCAACTCCGAAAGGCTGGTGCTTTATTTGCCGAAGTATTCTTTCAAGGGCGGCGTACACCCCATGCATGGTGAGCATGAGGGGAAGATGCCCACCCGAAACGTCCCCATTCGAGACTTCGTGTCCGATACGGTTTGCATTCCCATGGGCATGCATTTGGGCGCTCCGTCCAAGCCCTGTGTGAAGAAGGGCGACCTTGTCAAGATCGGCCAGGTGATCGGCGAGCCGGTCGGCGGCCTTGGGCTGCCCGTGCATGCGAGCGTCTCCGGCGAGGTTGTGGCGGTGGAAGAACGCCAGCACCTCGGCGCGGCTCCCGCCATGTGCGTTGTGATCCGCAACGATTTTGCGGACGAGTGGGTGGAAGGCATCAAGGGCTATGGCAACGTGGAAACCGTTGACCCCGCCCTGGTTATCCCGGCCATCAAAGCCGCGGGCATCTGCGGCATGGGCGGCGCGTCCTTCCCAACGCATGTGAAGCTTTCCATCCCCGAGGGGAAGACCTGCGACACCATCATCCTCAACGGCGCCGAGTGCGAGACGTTCCTGACGGCGGATTTCCGGCTGATGATCGAGCATCCCGGCAAGATCGTGGACGGCCTGCGCGCCGTCATGCGCGCACTCAGCGTCAAGCGCGGCGTGATCGCCATCGAGGACAATAAGCCCGAGGCCATTGAGGCCATGCGCAAAGCGGCTTCCGGCCGCGAGGGCGTGGAGATCGCCGTGATGCGCACCAAATACCCGCAGGGCGGAGAGAAGCAGATCATCAAGGCCGTGACGGGCCGCGAGGTCCCGAGCGGCAAGCTGCCCATCGAGGTGCACACGATCGTGATGAACGTGGGAACCGCCGCGGCTGTGGCGGATGCGGTGATCGACGGACGCCCCTTGATCGACCGCATCACCACAGTTACGGGCTGCGTCGAGAAGCCGGCGAACCTGCGCCTCAGGATCGGCACGATCATCGGCGACGTGATCGGCGAATGCGGCGGGTTCTCCGAGGAACCCGGAAAGATCGTTTTTGGCGGCGGCATGACCGGGCTTTGCGTTCCGGATACGGACGTACCGATGACCAAGGCAAATAACGGCATTGTCGTATATAACGTAAAAGACGCGCGCAGCGTGGAGGAATCCCCTTGCATCCGCTGCGGGCGCTGCGTGGAAGCGTGCCCGATCGGCCTTGACCCTTACCGCATCAAGCATTACTGCGACAAGGGCGACCTTGCCGCCGCAAAGGAGCACCACGTGCTCGACTGCATCCTCTGCGGCTGCTGCTCGTACAACTGCCCGGCAAGGCGCTGGCTGACGGCGTCCTTCAAGAACACCAAGGACGCGATCGCGCTTGAAGCAAGGAGGAAAAAGTAACCATGAAGCTTTACCTTTCCACGGCGCCGCACATCCGCAGCGGAGCCAATACGCAGGTGCTCATGCGCGATGTGCTCATCGCGCTGCTCCCCACGACGGCTGCGGGCATCTACTATTTCGGCCTTTCCGCCGCAATGGTGATCGCCGTTTCCATCCTCTCCTGCGTGCTGTTTGAGTATCTCTGGCAGCGCGTTACGAAGCAGCCTGTCCGCATCTACGACCTTTCCGCGGCGGTGACCGGCCTGATCCTTGGCCTGAACCTGCCTTCGACCGCACCCTGGTGGATGCCGGTGATCGGCGCGCTGTTTGCGATCGTCGTCACTAAGCAGCTCTTCGGCGGCATCGGCGACAACTTCCTGAATCCGGCGCTGGTCGCGCGTGCGGTTCTGCTCGCAAGCTGGCCCGCCCGCATGACGGGCGCGACCGCCTATGCGCTCCCGACCTGCTGGAGCGGCGCGGACGCAGTAACCTCCGCGACCCCGCTCGCCGGTTACGAGGCGAGCACGATGGATCTTTTCCTCGGCAACATCCCGGGCAGCATCGGCGAGGTCTGCAAGGCGGCGATCCTCCTTGGCCTCATCTACCTGCTCGTGCGCAGGGTGATCTCCTGGCGCATCCCCGTGACGTTCCTCGCGGTGTTCGCAGCGCTCTCGGCTCTCGTCGGCCAGAACGCGCTCAACGAGCTGCTCATGGGCGGCGTGCTCTTCGGCGCGGTGTTCATGGCGACGGATTACACCACGAGCCCCATGACGGCGCGCGGCCAGATCATCTACGCGGCGCTTTGCGGCGTCCTCGTATGCGTGATCCGCAACTTCGGCGCATATCCGGAGGGCGTAACCTACGCAATCCTCATCGGCAACATTGCAACGCCGCTGATCGACAAGTACGACAAGCCCCGGCTTTATGGCCGCCTGAAAAAGGAAAAGAAGGAGGGTACAGCCAATGCCTAAAAAGGAAAAGAGCCTTTCGAGCGTGTTCATGAACGGCATCATCGCCGAAAACCCCACGCTCCGGCTGGTGCTCGGCACCTGCCCCACGCTTGCCACCACCACGAGCGCGACCAACGCCATCGGCATGGGCGCCGCGGCAACGTTCGTGCTCGTCGGCTCCAACGTGGTCATCTCGCTCCTGCGGAACATCATTCCGGATAAGGTGCGCATCCCGGCGTTTATCGCCGTCATCTGCACGTTCGTGACCATGGTGCAGATGTTCATGCAGGCGTTTGCGCATGAACTGTATGAAAGCTTGGGCATGTTCATCCCGCTCATCGTGGTGAACTGCATCATCCTTGCGCGTGCCGAAGCGTTCGCAAGCAAGAACGGCGTCGCCGCTTCCGCGGCGGACGGCCTTGGCATGGGGCTCGGCTTTACGCTTGCCATCACGGTTATCGGCATCATCCGCGAGATCATCGGCAACGGCACCGTGTTCGGGTTCAACGTGCTCGGCGCGGGCTACGAGCCCATGCTCCTCATGGTTCTTGCGCCGGGCGGCTTCCTCGTGTTCGGCGGCGTGCTTGCGGTGAGCAACCTCATCACGCAGCGTGCGGAAGCAAAGAAAAAGGATGAGAAAGGGGTCATCCACGCATGAATGAGATTGCAAAAATCCTGCTGTTCATGGTGAGCTGCGTGCTCTCCAACAACTATATCTTCTCCCGCTTCCTGGGCATCTGCCCGTTCCTCGGCGTGTCCAGCAAGGTGGAGACGGCCGCGGGCATGGGCGTTGCGGTTACGTTCGTAATGGCGATCGCCTCGCTGTTCACGAAGCTGCTCTATGACCTCGTGCTCGTGCCGCTCTCGCTTGAGTACCTCAACACCATCTGCTTCATCATTGTTATCGCAAGCCTGGTGCAGCTGGTCGAGATGTTCATCAAAAAATCGAGCCCTTCGCTGTATCGTGCGCTGGGCATTTACCTGCCCCTCATCACCACCAACTGTGCGGTGCTGGGCGTGACCATCCTGAACATCAACAGCGGCTATAACCTGTTCTATTCCATCCTCAATGGTACGTTCGGCGCGCTTGGATTCCTGCTGGCGATCGTCCTCATGGCGGGCGTGCGTGAGCGGCTGGAAACCTCGAAAGTCCCCCAATGCCTCAAGGGCTTTTCCGGTTCGCTCATCACTGCGGGCCTGATGGCGGTGGCGTTCATGGGCTTTTCGGGCCTTGGAAATTAAGGAGGTAAGATATGGACTGGATTCCCGTTATCCTGGCATTGGCCGTGCTCGGCGTGATTGGCCTGATTTTCGGCCTTGTGCTCTCGTTTGCGGATAAGAAACTGAAGGTGGAGACCGACCCGCGCATCGCGCAGGTGCGCGAGCTTGTGGGCGGCGCGAACTGCGGCGCGTGCGGCTTTGCCGGGTGCGACGCGTTTGCCGAAGCCGTTGTGGAGGGCAAGGCGAAGCCGGGCGCATGCCCTGCCGCGAATGCGGAGGCCCTCGGCGCGGTGCTGGGCCTTTCCGTTGAGCAGGGCGAAAAGATGGTTGCCCGCGTGATCTGCCAAGGGCACAACGGCATTGCGACGGAGCGTTACACATACGATGGCTACAAGAGCTGCGCAACCGCGGCAGGCGTGGCAGGCGGCCCCAAACTTTGCCGCTTTGCCTGCATCGGCCTGGGCGACTGCGCGCAGGTCTGCGCGTTCGGCGCGATCAGCATGGAAAACGGCATTGCAAAGATCGACGAAAACAAATGCGTGGCCTGCGGCAACTGCGTTGACAAGTGCCCGCGCAACGTGATCCGCATCACCCCTGCGGACACCAAGGTCATCGTGCTCTGCCGCAACAGCGATTCTGGCCGTGTGGCGCGTGCCGCGTGCATGAAGGCATGCATTGCCTGCCAGCGCTGCGTGAAAACCTGCAAGTACGGCGCGATCACAGTCGAAAACGGCTTTGCGAAGATCGACCCCGAAAAGTGTACGCGCTGCGGCGAGTGCGCAAAGGTCTGCCCGTGCAACTGCATCGTGGATTATTCTGTGGTGACGCCTGCCGAGGCATAACCGGCATAGAAACGAAAACCCATGGGCGGCCCGGCTGGGCCGCCCATACGTTTGCATAAAAAAGGCCTCTGCGGCAAACGGTAGAGCCATCATAAAGCGGGAAGAAAACGCCGCCTATCCGGGCAAATCAGGATAGGCGGCGTTTCAGTACGGCATCAAAAACAGCAGCCGGCAAACTGCCTGCTACGAAAGAACACCTGCCTGAGCCGCGGCGTTGCTATGCCGCGGCGGCCTTTCCAAAGGTTTTGTCCGTCCAGGCACGCACCTTTTTGTTGTAAATCAGGAAGTAGATAGGTACGCAGGCGGCGAAGCCCGCATAAATGTCCAGCACGGAATGCTGTTTTACGAAAACCGTCGCAAGCGTGATGAGGATGGCGAGCAGGATGGAACCTGCCTTGAGCCAAACGAAGCGCCTCTCTTTGAGTGGCTTTGCGTCAAACAGCGCAAACACAGCGAGCACGGAGCCGATCACATGGATGCTGGGCAGGACGTTCGTGTTGGTATCCGCCGCATAGATGAGGCCCATGAGCCGCGTGAGGATGTTGTCCCGCTCAAAGGAGGCAGGGCGCAGGTTCTGCCCGTTGGGGAAGAGGACGAAGAATACGATGCTCGCCGTAAAACTTACGGCAATCGCGAGCATATAGCGGCTGAAAGCCGGGGCGTCCCGGAAGAGCAGGAAAAGCCCGGTGGCCACTAAAAACGGATACCAGAGGTAGTATGGGATCACAAAATATTCTACAAAAGGGATGAGGTCGTCCAACGGGGAATAGGATACCCAGTAATTGGAATCTGCCGGAACATAACTTTCTACCCAGAAGAAAGCGATGAGGTAAATGGGCAGATACAGTGCGAGCCAGGCGTGTTTGTTTTCTTTGAGCCAGTCCCAAAAGCGTTTCATCATGCTTCTCTCGTTACCAACCTTAATGCGTTATGCAAATTTTCTACGATGATGTCCGTTTCTCCCGGCGCGTATTCGCCGTCAAGCGTCCAGGGGACAGCGGCGGGAGAGTGGATCACCGCCCGGGCCGCCGTGCAGGTGTGGATGAGCTTATCATCGTATTGCTGTGTTTGCAGCGAATAGAGGATACGGCTTAGGTCCATCGGAGCGGCCGGCATCTTGATGAGTGTAACCTCGAACAGCCCATCGTCGATGATGACGCGCGCTGGGTCCATCGTTAGAAACCCGGCGATGGAGGTCGAGTTGCTGATCGCGCCGAAGATGTAATCATCCTCGAATGCGTCCCCGCGGTCCGTCTCAAGCCGCAGATGGATGGGGCGGATGTTTGCAAGATCCTTCATGCCCTCGAAGATATAGGCCATGTGGCCGAGCATGTTCTTGACTTCCTGCGGCGTGCTGTATGCAGCCTCCGTAAATGCGCCGAAGGAGGCGACGTATGAGAAGCAGCGCCCGTTGAAGCTGCCGAGGTCGATCGTGCGCAGCCTGCCTTCCATAATGTCGCGCGCAGCCTGCATGATGTTAGAGGAGATCTTGAGGCTGCTCGCGAAATCGTTGGTGCTGCCGGCGGGAATGTAGCCGATCGGGCAGCCTGCTCCGGATTTCAAGAGGCCGTCGATGACTTCGTTGAGCGTGCCGTCCCCGCCGATGGAAACGACAAGGTCAGCCCCTCCCGCATGCAGGCGGGTGAATTCCGCACCATCGCCACGCTTCCCCGTCATGTAGGCAGTGGTGACATAGCCGTAATCGGAAAACAGGCGGAGCAGATCAGGCAGATAACGATTTGCCTTTTTGATTCCGGCGCGGGGATTCATCACGAGCAAAAGCCGTTTTTCCAAAAGGGCACACCTCCAAATGAACCGGAAAACCGGATGCTATGGAAAACAAAATCCGAACCTCCTGGATCGGGGGTTCGGATTCTATTTTATCCTAAGAAGCGGTCCGCGTCAACATGGCGTGCCAGTAGGCGCTATTTTGCATAGAGCAGGCCGACGAGGCGGTTGATGAACCGGTAGGGCAAGAGCTTGCGCAGCATCACGAAGAATTGGTACTGGAGTCCCGCCGTATACTGCGGTTTGAGCGCGCGCTTCTGCGCGAGTCGGTAGAGCTTGCGCGCGATGTACGCGGGCTCCATGCCGTGCTCCTCGTCGTGCTCCATCGTGGCGACGGAGCGGGGAAGCGCGGGATAAACGTCCTGCCCCGCAAAACTCTTTTCCCGCGCGGCGGTGAAGCCGGTCTTGATGTCCCCTGGCATGAGCGCCGCAACGCGGACGCCATACGGGCGAACCTCGTTGGCGAGCGCCGCGCACAGTGCGTTGATAGACGCCTTGGCGGCGGAATAGAAGCTCTGGAACGGGATGGAAAGCACCGCCGCGACCGAGCTTACGCAGAGGATGCAGCCGGCCCGCTGGGCGCGCATCTGCGGCAGCACGGCCTGGATGCAATGGAGCGCGCCGAAGAAGTTCACATCAAACTGGCGCTTTGCGTCCGAAGGCTCTGTGAATTCGATCGCGCCAGAGATGCCAAACCCTGCGTTGCACACAAGAACATCAATGCGCCCCTCTTCTGCAACTATGGCGGCGACCGCGGCTCGGACGCTTTCCGCATCGGTCACGTCCGTCGGAATATGGCGGACGGGGCCGCTGTCGTAGGGCTTGCGGGAAAGCCCGTAAACGGCGTATCCTTTTTCGGCGAACAGCGTTGCCGTGGCAAGGCCGATCCCGCCGGAGGCGCCGGTGATAATGGCAACTTTATTCGGCATCCTGCTTCAGCACCCTTTCGAAAATGTCCAGAGCCTCGTCGAGAAGCGGCTCGGTGAGCGTGGCCATATAGCTCGTGCGCAGCAGGCACTCCGTTGCGGGCGTAGCCGGCGGCAGCACGGGGTTCACATAAACGCCCTCGTCGTAAAGCCGCTTGGCCGTGGCGAGCGTATTCATGGTGTCGTAGGTATAGATGGGGATGATAGGCGTCGCGCTCTCGCGGATGGCGATGCCGCGCGCGCGCATGCCCTTGCGCATGTAGGAAGAGAGCGCGGCAAGGCGCGCCGGAAGCTCCGGCGTCTCCTCCAGGATGCGCAGCGCCTCAAGCGCTGTGGCGCAGCTTGCGGGCGGGATGGATGCGCAGAAGATGAACGGACGGGAGGCATGGCGCACGTAGTCGACGATGCGCGCGTCCGCCGCCATGTAGCCGCCAAGGCTTGCAAGGGACTTGCTGAACGTACCCATGATGATGTCGACCTCGTCCGTCAAGCCGAAGTGCTCCGCGGTGCCGCGCCCGTGCACGCCGAGCACGCCAAGGCCGTGCGCATCGTCCACCATGACGCGCGCGCCATACTGCTTGGCCAGCCGGACGATCTCCGGCAGGTTGCAGATGTCGCCGCCCATGCTGAACACGCCGTCGGTCACGATCAGCTTGCCGGCGGTCTCCGGGATGTTTTGCAGCTTCTTTTCGAGATCCGCCATGTCGTTGTGGCGGTAGCGCACCATGGTGGCGTAGCTGAGCTTGCAGCCATCGTAAATGCTCGCGTGGTTCTCCCGGTCGCAGAGAATGTAATCGTCCTTGCCCGCGATGGCGCTGATGATGCCGAGGTTGCTCTGGAAGCCCGTGGAGAACGTCATCACGGCCTCTTTGCCGAGGAAGGAAGCGAGTTCCTCCTCAAGCTCTACATGCAGCTCTAGCGTGCCGTTCAGGAACCGGGAGCCGGAGCAGCCGGAACCGTAGCGCTCAAGCGCTTTGAGCCCCGCTTCGATTACGCGCGGGTGCGTGGTGAGGCCGAGGTAGTTGTTGGAGCCAAGCATGATGCGGCGCTTGCCTTCCATGATGACCTCCACGTCCTGCCGGGATTCAAGTTTGTGAAAGTAGGGGTAGATGTTTGCAGTGCGGATCTCGTCCACGTAGGGGTTGGTGCATTTTGCGAATAAGTCCATATGATGTTCCATTCCTTCCAAATTGGTTTTCGGGCTGTGCCGCGCCTGCGGCGGAAAATAAAAACGGCGCCCGGCGAGTTTGCCAAGCATGTATAATACGAACAAATTTTATATCATTTTTGGGATAATAACAAGTTAAAATAGAACCCAGCGCATATTTTTTCGCAAATCATAAGAAACATGCCCCAAAGTGCAGGCTTTGCACCTTGCCTGGAAAGTGCGCGCTGTGATATAGTATCACCCGAATGCGGTTTGCGGGGCGGCTGCGCCCCACGAAAAAACATTTGTAGGAAATGAACGGTATGGAGAAACAGATTCGGATCTTATTCGTGTGCCACGGCAACATCTGCCGTTCCCCGATGGCGGAATTCATCCTGCGCGCGCGGGCAGAAGCCCTCGGCCTCGGCGCTTTCGTGGCGGCTGATTCCGCCGCGACGAGCGCGGAGGAGCTGGGCTGCCCCGTACATCCCGGCGCGGCGGCAATTTTGCGCGCCCAGGGGATCGACTGCTCCGAAAAGCGCGCGCGGCAGATGCGCAAGAGCGACTATACGGCGTATGATTACCTTGTCGGCATGGACCGGATGAACGTTGCGGACATGCGCCGCATCGCGGGCGGCGACCCGGAGGGCAAGATATGCCGGCTGCTGGATTTTGCGGCCAACCCGCGGGACATTGCGGATCCTTGGTATACCGGCGATTTTGACGCCACTTACGCGGACGTTTGCGAGGGCTGCGAGGCATTGCTCAAGCGCCTGAAGGAGCAGCGGCTTGCGATCCCAGCAACTGTGCGTGTATGCCACGTGCAAACGCGCTGATGCGTGCGTTCACGCCCAGGGCGCGCATGGCGCTGCCGGGGTCGTTGGCGGTTTCCGCAAGGCAGAAGCGGGGCGGAAGCATGAGCGTCTTGTTTAAACAGAGCGCGCCGAGCACCTGCTGGGCGACGAGGTCGCTGCCGCTGTAGCCGGAGACGACGATGGAATAAAGATACTTGTCATACAGCGAGTTGTTCACGAGAAGGGCGGTGAGCCGGTTGATGAAAGCCATAATGTTCGCGCTCACCGAATCGTTGTAATTCGGGCACAGGAGCAAAAGCGCGTTCGCTTCCATCAGCGCGGGAAATACATCCTCCACGATGCTGCCGCCGTAAAAGCACTCGTTGGTCTGCGCGAAGTGGGCGCAGGCCTTGTAGGAGCAGCCGCGGCAATCGTGGATCGCGCCGTTTTGCAGGGAGATCTCGCGGAATTCGCAGCAATCGCGCAGGGAATCGCGGACCGCATCGCCGAGCGCGAGCGTGTTGGAGGTCGCGTGCATGGAGGCATGCAGCAAAAGGATGCGCGGGTGCGCGAAGCGCGGCGCTTCAAAGGCGAGCAGCCGTTCCACAAGCGCGCGGGCGAGCAGGGGATACGCCTCCTCCGGCGTTACGCCGAGGCGCATCGCCGTAACATGCAGGTTGGAAAGCGAGCCCGTGCCCTCCACGAGCGGCTTCCCCGGAAAGGTACAGCCCGCGTTGCTCGCGGCGTGGGCGAGCATGCGCGCAAGCTGCTTGGTATAAAATTCACCCTCGCCGTCGATGAGCATCACGGCGGATGCGCCTTCCATCGCGGATGTGTCGCGCCGCAGGTGCAGGATGAGCGCGGAGATGTCCGCATCGAGGCCGTATTCGCCCACGGAAAGGGCGAAGAGGACGCGCCGCCCGGCGAGCAGCGGGATGCGCGCTTGCCCCAGGCGGACTTGCTCGCAGGGGATGTGCGCAAGGATTCGCGCGAGCACGGCGTTGAGGCGCGGGCTGCGCCCCGCGAGCAGGACGAGAAGCGGTGCGGGCTGCGTTGTCATAGCAGGAACTCCTTTAGCTCGGAATGCGCCGCGTCAAGGCGCGCAGCAAGCGCTGGTGGGATGGGTTCGCGCAAAAGCGCGGGCCCGTTTTTCGTGAAGCGGGTGCGGCAGCCAAAATAAGCCCCGCCCATGGGGACCGCTCCGTCGTGCCATTCGCCGCGCAGAGTCTTGAGTACGCTCACGCACGCGGAGGAAAGCCCGGGCGCGATGTAGGGCTTGAAGCCGAGCGCGCGCACGCGCAGGTTTGCAGCGGCGGCCTGCTCGGTGAGCCGCGCCGAAAGCGCGCCGTCGTACGCCGCGCCGGGCGCGTTGGCGATGATGAGCCCCTGCCCGTGCGGGCCGTATGCGCGCACGGCCTCCGGGTCTAGCCCGGCCTTTTTCGCATAATACTGCGCGCGGGCGCGCATCACGCCAAGGCCGTATCCCTGCACCTGCTCCGGCAGAAGGCCGCAGCCGTCAAAATTGCCGCGCTCGTCCCGGTTGCTGTCGAGGAAAACGGCGCGCGCAAGGTGATCCACGGGGTCGGAAATCTGCGCGAACAGGCCGGAAAACCCGCAGCCGCGGGCTTTTTTTGCGTAGTGGGAGAGCATGGCGCGGTTGGCTTCAAACTGCACCATGCGTACATCGCCGGTTTTTTCCGTCAGCGGCGGCACCCCGCGGGAGGCTGTGAAGAGCAGCGCGTCGCAATCGAACAGCGCATCTTCCCCGCAGACGTACACCGGCGGGAGCGGCGCGTCTGAAACTGGAAGCACCTGGTTGAGCTCCATCTCATAGCGCGCGCACTGGGCTGCGTTCGGGTCAAAGATGCCGATGGAGGAAAGCTCCGTGCCGAGGAGCTTAAGCCCGGTGAGCACCGTGCCGCCCACATCGCCCAGGCCGACGAGCATCACGCGCGGGCGCTTTTGCGGGGCGAGGAAGCGTGCGAGCACGTCGTAGCAGCGGGCAAATGCCGTGTTGAGCGCGCACGCGCCCTCGCGCGCGAGGATCGCGCGTACCGGTTCCGGCAAGCGGGAAGGCCCCGGCCCCTGCGCCGCAGGGAGGGGCCGGAGCAGCGCGGAAGGGATCTCCGGCCCGAACAGCTCGGCCTCCGCTTGCAGGGCAAAGACGCCCCGGCTCCCGCGCCCGCTGCGCATCAGCAAAATCACGAGGGGGGAAAACGGCTCCTCCACGGGGGACGCGCTCTCCGGAAGCGTGCATCCCGCCTCGAACGGGAACAGGCACGCACCGCGGTATGCATAATATCGGCTCATAGGCCCTCCTTCGGTTTTAGGTTTCCTCCATGCGGCCCAGCCGCTGAAACAGGGCCATATCGTCTGCCAGGCAGGCGGAAGCGAACGCACCCGGGTCGTACTGCATGTGCATCCCCTTGTCCGGCAGGCGCGGGCGGTAGAGCGCCTCAGGCAGGCGTTTGAGCGTGAGGGAGGTGTTGAGAAGCGCCTGGTGCCGCCGTTCAAGCACCGCGAGGATGTCCATCGCGTTTTGCAGCGAGACGCGGGAAAAGTTGCGCAGCGCCGTTTCCGGAACGCCGTGCAGGTAACGTGGGCAGGCGTAGGGGAAGATCAGGTTCACGGAGGGCAGGAGGCCGCCCGTGCGTCGGTCCGCCTGCACACTGTCCCCGCCGAGGAACGGGTATTGCAGGCTTTCGGTGAACCAATAGCGCAGGTTCGGGATGAAGTACTCGCAATCCACCGCGCGGCCCTGGAAGTCCATCAGATCCTTCCCGCGGCCGGAAAGCACGCCCACGATGATGCGGCGGATCTCCACATCCTCCTGCCGGAAGATGGGGTCGAGCATTTCGAGCCGGTAGCCGTTGTGCAGCAGGTCGTCCACCAGCAGCACCGGGCGGCGGAAGGATTTGAGTGTGCGCACCTGGTTCGCAAGGGAGGAATACCCCGGATACTCGGTGATGGTGAAGCCTGTGATGCCCGCATCAAACACCTTGTCCGCATGCAGCGTTTTGGTAACGACGTTGGGGACAACCTCGCCGGAAAGGATCTTGCCATAGGGCACGCACATGTCCGCCCCCAGCCCTTCGCCGGGCGCAAGGCGCTCTACCCCGGCTGCGGCGCGCACGCGGTGGACGAGCGCCTGGTTTAAAAGCTCTGTGTTGAAGCAGAGCAGGAGGGCCCCCGGGAACATGGCGGCGATGGCGCGGCGCAGCGCCGGGCGCGCGGCATAGACCACATCCCGCACGGCGTCATCATCATGCAGCGGCGGCTTGATACGCTCGAGTGCGTCCTGCACGAGCACGAGCGGCGCGCGCATATCCACGATAAGGATATCTTCCTGCCCGTGGACGGGCAGGAACCCCATCTGCTCAAGCGTAGGACGCAGCGGGTCGTTTTCCCGGGAGACGTAGAGCGCGGAGGTACAATCCCCGGAGAGCGCGCGGGCGAGCAGCTCCGTCACGAGCAGCAGAAGCCCTTCGCGGATGGCCGCGTCCTCCAGCCGCACTTCTTCGATGAGCAGCACCCGGCCGGCGGCTTCCAGGCGCACGGCTTCGGCGGCTGCCCGGCCGTTGAGCGCGGCGTAAAGGCCGGAAACGTGCAGCGTGCGCCCAAGGGCATAGCCGAGCGGGCGCGCTTGATCCCGGCGGCGCAGGAGGGCGGCAGAGGGCCGTTCCAGCTCCGCGAGGCGCGCATCAAGTTCCGGGCAGCCCGTGGGCGGGCCGCCGGGGCGCCAGCTTTCGAAATAAAGCTCGCGCAGGGCGATGATGTGCTTGAGCTGCGGAGAGCGCAGGTAAAGCCCGCGGGAATAGATGAACTCCTGCACGACGGGGTCGAGCAGCATGGAAATGTCGAGATTTTTGTCGATGTATTCCCGGATGCGGGAGGAGCTCACGCTCTCATAATATGCGGGCAGGGAAAGCAGGATGAGCTTCCCGCGGATCACATCCGAAAGCGGGCGCACGGCGACGCTCTCCGCGCTTTCATCCCGCACGAAGACGATGTGGTTGTAGCCCGCCGCGCCGCCGGGCAGCCCGGCGCGGTACGCGGAGGCGTTGCGGATCACGTCGCTCCCCGCGACGAGGAAAAGCTCCCGCTCCGGGAAGAGCGATGCAAGGCGCGCCAAATCGTCCGGCACGGCGAGGTTCACCGGGATGTCATCCGGAAAAAGGAACACATCCGCAAAGTCCGCGACGGACATGCTGACGATCTGCCGCCGGAGCAGGCGTGGGAGCGTGCGCTTGCTCCAGGAGAATTCATCCACCGCCAGGTAGACCTCGAAGCCGCGCGCGCGGATCTCCCGCACGATGCGCTTATGCCCGGCGGAGAACGGATCGAATGTGCCGGGGAAGAAGGCGGCGGGGCGCAGCGGCGGGAACTCGAACGGGCCGAAGGCGACCTCGCATTCGGTCACAAAGCGGTAAAGGTGGTTGAGCATCGCCGCCTGGTTATAGAAGTCAAGCCGCCCTTCCCGCGGTTCCGCAAGGAGGGTGCGCAGCTTCTTGACCACGCCCGGGAAGCAGGCGCGCCGCGCCGCGAGCGGCACATAGTTGTTGTAGAAGAAATCGCGGCACAGAACGCCGAGCGCGGTGGAGTGGATCGTCGCGTCATAATGGGCGACGCCTGTGAGCAGCAGGCCGAGGATGCGTTCCGCGTCCTTTGGATCGAACGCGTCCCCCGCGTCGATGGCGACGGTATAAAGGATCACGCTGAAAGTGCGGATGGCGGCGCAGGAAGCCTGCACGTTCGCGCTGCGCAGGAGCGCCTCGAGCATGTCCATACATTCGTCGAACTCCTTTTGCGGCAGGCGGCAGATGAGCCGCCCCACGCAGGGGGAGATGAAGCGCGCGACCTCGCTCTGCCCGGTTTCGAGCTCCCGCAGCAGGTCGATGACGATCTCGTTGCACTGATCTACGGAAAGATACTTTGCTATGCGCACGAGGCTCTTCCCCGCGTGTTCGCGCACGGGAAGGTGCTCGCTGACGCAGAGCAGGTTGGAAAGATGCATGGCGATGTGGAACGCGTCCGTGCGGCTTGCGGCCGCATGGGCCGAAAGCGCGTCGATTTGTACGAGCTTGACCGTCCAATGCACGGCGTTTTTGAGGTTGCTCAGATAAAGTTCGGAAATGTCTAGCGCGGGCGGCTCAGGCGCGCCGGGGCAAAGGACGGCGCGCACATGCCCGCAGAGGTAGGCGACGGCGGGCTCGGGCGCGCCGGGGAGCGCATCGAGCGCCGCAGCGGCCTCCGCGCGCAGCGCGGGGAATGCGGAATACTTGAGCAAGCAGCGCAGCGCGCCGATGCGCTCCCGCGCCTCCAGCGCGGCAAGCGCGCTTTTGAGCATGCCGAGCAGCGCGGCATGTTCCTCCTGTGTGAACAGCGAAAACGGCACGTGGGAAAGCGTATCCACCAGCACGAAGCGGTCGTTCCCCTCGGCAGAGAGGATCCGGCGGTAAAGCGGAAGTAGGTAATGCCGCGCCTCGGCCGGGTCGACGCAGAGGAACAGGCTTTCCGCAACGGTCTTGAGCGAATTGGAGATGCGCTGCGCGTGCTTGGGGGAGATCTTGTGATCCGGATGAAGGCAAAGGGCGATGTAATGTTCCCAAAGATCCGTGGATTCCTGCAAAAGCGCCATCATCGCAGGCGCCATGGCGGTGGGCGGCGCGCCCTCGGGCAGCTCCTTGCGATAGCGCGGGCCGCTGTTTGCGAGGATCTGACCGAGGATGCGCCCGGCGTTGCGGCGCACGTCGCCTTCCCGGTGCATCAGCAGCTCGTAGAGGAACGCGAGCAGATGGAGCTTGTGCTCCCGGGTCATATAGGTGCTGTATTCCTCAAACAGTTGCAGATACGTGCGGATGCGGTGCAGGTTCTTTTCGCTGCGCGCTTGCTCCAGCAGCTCCGCGAAGGAAGCGCTGCTGCCGAGCATGCGCATGAGGAGCACGTTGTTGCGGAACGTGAGGTTCGTGAGGGAAGCCGCGTTTTCCGCGGGCGTGAGCAGCGCCGGGTCCACGGCAGTAGGGAGGAGAAGCGCGTCCCCGGAAAGCTCCGAAGGCACACCGCAGCTCAGGAGGAAGCGCTCAAAATCGCGCAGCTTGGCGTACACCGTGCGGTAGCGGCGGCCCTTTTCCTCCGTCATGTCCGCAAGTTTGCCGAAGATCACGCTGTAAGCCTCCGAGAGGGAATAGATCGAGACGCGTTCGCGGCCTTCTGCGTCCCGCACGCCGCGCACGCGGAAGTCCGCATAGATGAGCAGCAACGATTCGAGCTGGAGGTTTTCAAACTCAAGATCCCACGTGGAATGGTTGGCCGCGATGTGGGCGATGGCGGGCATGCCGCCGCGCGTGAGCCAATCCCAGGTGTAATAATAATGCAGATAGGGGACGCGCCGGGCGTCCTTGCCGCGGCAGCCGAACTTGCCGGCGTCGTGGCTGAGCGCAGCCGCACTCACGAGCGCAACGTCCACCGGAAGCCCGGCCTTTGCGGCCATGCGCGCCGCGTGCACGGCAACGTTGTGCACGCCGATGGTGTGGGAAGCCGGGTCGAACGGCATGATCTCCCGGCCGATGCGCAGGAGCGCGACGAAGCGGGCGGCGCAGACGGCGGTGCGGAACGCGGCGTATTCCTCCCGGATGAGGCTTTCGGCTTCTTCCTCCGGGGTGAGCACGTAAAGGTCAGTCAAGGGATCGAACGGGCAATGCTCCCGCTCGCGCGCGAGCAGCCAGGTGAACACCGTGAGGAAGAATTCAAGCGCCTGCGCCTGCGGCTGTGCGGGCGGGGTAAAGCGCGCGTCCGGGAACATCCGGTCCGCCAGATAGGCGTAGATATACGGCAGCCAGCCGCCGTCCGGCGCGGGAGAGAGCGCTTCCATCACGGGCAGGCACAGCGAGAGCACCTCTTGCGCCATGGCGCGCGCGCCGGGCTCCCGGCGATGCAGCGCGGCGGGAAAGGCAGCGGCGCCGAGCGCTTCCCGGAGTGCGCGCCGGGAAAGGCCTACGTGCGCGGCATAGCGGCCATAGAGCGTATCGAAGAGCGGCTTATAATATCCCTGCAAATCGTTCATGCGGTTCCCCTAATGTTACGAATTTATCATTCCATACTAATTATATCAAAAAACGAGCATGGAAAAAAGGGGCGGATGCTCCGCCCCTTTCAGCTTGTCAAAAAGTCTCTCTGGGATTGTCAAGGGCCGCAGCCCTTGACTTATGATCGTGAGCAGCGACCTGTGCGGTGCGAGCGAAAAGCCTTGCGGCGCAAGGCTTTCTTTACACGGAGCGCTGACCGCGCCATAGGCGCAAGCGCGATGTGAATACCTTAATAAAGTGGCATCTGCCACTTTATTGACAGCCGGAAAGGGGCGGATGTTCCGCCCCTTTTCAGGCCATTATAAGCATTCTGTATAACATTTCACCGCGTCCCGCAGGAACTGCGCGCAGCCCGGCAGTTCCCTGTCGTAATAGGCGGTAAAGCGCGCATCCGCAGCGTAAAGCTCCGCGATGCCCGCATGTTGCCTCGGGTCATAGCGCGGGATGGTGTAGCCGAGCCATTCCCGGTGCATCGCGGCGATCTTCTGGCCTTGTGGGCCATCCGGCGCAGCCTGCATGCGCACGGCCTCCGCGAGCGCCGCGCGGATATTTTCTTCGAGCACCGCCCAGGCCGCATGCCGCTCTGCGCTCATGCCGAGCAGCGCGGCGTTAGCCGCGTCCACCGCGCCGCTGCCATAGGCCGCACGCGCCTCTGCACCATATTTTTCTTCGTTTTTGCGTACCAGATCGCGCTTGAAGGCTTCAAATTTTTCCGAATCGTTCATCGTATTCTCCCCTTTCCGGTCGTCCAACGTTTTTTGTACCGTCAGGATCAGCGCGTCGATCCGCGCCCGCTGCCGGGTCAGCTCTGCAAGGTGGCTCTGCAGCGCCGCCGTCTCGCTGAACCCCGGGCTGTCGAGGATGCGTTTGATCTCTGCGAGAGGGAAGCCCAGCTCCCGGAAAAACAGGATCTGCTGGAGCCGGTCCACCGCGCCCGCGCCATAAAAACGATAGCCGGCTTCGTTGAGACGCGTGGGCTTCAAAAGCCCGGTTTCGTCATACCAGCGCAGCGTGCGCGGGCTGACGCCCGCAAGCTCCGCGAGCCCCTTCACCGTGTATTCCATGGCATTCTCCTCCTGACATAACCGAGTATAAGGGTTGCCGTTACGGCAAGGTCAAGGCCTTTTTAAAGAAATCGCCCCGCTTTTTTGCGGGGCGCAAAGCGCTAGTTTTGTTCCGCCCAGGCGAGCCAGAGCGCGGCGGAAGCGTCGCTCGGCATGCGCCAATCCCCGCGGGGGGAGAGCGTGACCGAGCCGATCTTCGGCCCATCCGGCAGGCAGGAGCGCTTGAACTGCTGCTGGAAGAAGCGGCGGTAGAAATTCTTGAGCCACTTGCGGATGGTTTCCCCGTCATATTCCTCCGAAAAGGCGGCTTCCGCCAAACGCAGGATCTTTTCCGGCGGGAAGGCCCAGCGCAGCATGTAATACAGGAAAAAGTCGTGCAGCGCATAGGGGCCGACAAGGTCCTCCGTGACCTGGCTGATCTCGCCGCCCTTTGCGGGCAGAAGCTCCGGGCTTACGGGCGTGTCGAGCACGTCGAGGAGCGTCGCGCGCAGGGCGTCTTCCGCCGTGTCCGCAGCATAGCGTACCAGATGGCGCACGAGCGTTTTTGGCACGGAGGCGTTTACGCCGTACATGGACATATGGTCGCCGTTGTAGGTCGCCCAGCCGAGCGCGAGCTCTGAAAGGTCGCCCGTGCCGATGACGAGGCCGTTCACCTGGTTTGCGATGTCCATGAGCACCTGGGTGCGCTCCCGCGCCTGGCAGTTTTCAAAGGTGGTATCCTGCCGGGCCGGGTCGTGCCCAATGTCCCGGAAATGCTGCTCCACGGCGGCGGTGATGTCAATCTCCCGCAGCGTCGCGCCGAGCGCTTCCGCGAGCCGGTGCGCGTTTGTGCGGGTGCGGCGCGTTGTGCCGAAGCAGGGCATGGTGACGGCAACGAGGTTTTCCCGCGGCAGGGATAGAAGCGCGAGCGCGCGGGCGGCCGCGAGCAGCGCCAGCGTGGAATCCAGCCCGCCGGATACGCCGATGACGCCATGCGCGCAGTGCGCGGCCCGCATGCGTGCCGCAAGGCCCGCCGCCTGCATGTGGAGGATCAGTTCGCAGCGCTCTGCCCGCTCGCCGCCGCCTTCCGGCACAAAGGGATAGGCGGGGACGCGGGAAAGCGCAGAGAGGCGCGGCTCCATATCGAACAGGATGGTTTGGCAGATTCCCCGCCGCTGCGGATAGGTCGTCATGCGGCGGCGTTCGGAAGCGAGACGCTGCACGTCCAGCTCCGCGGCGCAAAGCCCTTGTGCGAACGGGGCGCGCTCGGCGAGCAGCGCCCCGTTTTGCGCGATGAGGCTGTGGCCGGAAAAGACCATGTCCGTCGTGGATTCGCCCGTGCCTGCATCGGCATAGAGATACCCGCAGACGAGCCTGCCGGACTGGGCGCGCACGAGCGTGCGCCGGTATTCCGCCTTGCCGATGACCTCGTCGCTCGCCGAAAGGTTTGCGATGACCGCCGCCCCCTCGCGGCAGAGCAGCCCGGAAGGCGCATCCGGCACCCAAAGATCCTCGCAGATCTCCACGCCGAGCGTGAAGGCCGGGAGCGCCTCACAGGCGAACAGCAGGTGCGGCGAGAGCGGCACGGGATACCCGAAGGGCGCAACGGTTTCGGAAAGCTCCGCGCCGGAGGCGAAATGCCGCTGCTCGTAAAACTCGCCGTAATTGGGGATGTGTGTTTTCGGTACGAGGCCGAGGAGCTTTCCCTTGTGGCACACGGCGGCGCAGTTATAGAGTTTGTTGCCGGAGGGGAAGGGGAGCCCGGGCAGGAGCAGCAGGTCGAGCGCCGCGGTTTCCTCCAGGATACGCGCGAGCGCGCGAAGCGCGCCTTCGAGCAGCGTTTGCTGCAAAAACAGGTCGCCGCAGGTATAGCCCGTGACGCAAAGCTCCGGCAGCGCAAGCAGGCGAATGCCCGCGGCGTCCGCCTCCCGCGCAAGCGCGATGATCCGCGCCGCGTTATAATCGCAATCCGCAACGCGGATTGCGGGCGTGGCGGCAGCAACCTTCACAAATCCGTCTTTCATGAAGAAAAACTCCTTCTCGTAAAATCAAAAGGCTGTGCCGGGACTCCCAGTCAGCCTCAGGATGCAAAAACTCCGGGGGTTCGGGGGCCGCAGCCACCGGGAGTTTGGTTCGGATTTGGCGACCAGCGCGCCAAATCCGCAAAAGCGCTTGCGGAGCAAGGCTTTCTTTGCATTTGGAGCCAGCCGCGCCGGAGGCGCAGGCGCCGAATGAGAGATTCCCGAGGAAGCGGCGCAGGCCGCTTCCTCGGTGCAGAAAGGCTGTGCCGGGACTCCCGGCAGCCTCAGGATGGCACAGGCGCGGCGGTTTTACACCTTTACGCTCTGCAGCTCGGCGGTTTCGCCCGAAAGCAGCGGCGCGCATTCCGCGAGGAAGGCCGTAACCTGTTCCGGGCAGCGGCCGATGAACGCGCGCGGGTCGAGCGCGACGCGGATCTCTGCCTCGCCGAGCGGGAAGGCCGCATCCGCCGCAAGGCGTTCGAGCAGGTCGCAGCGCTCGCCATCCTTGATGCGGCGCGTAGCGGCCATGGAGTGCGTGCGGATGATCTCGTGAAGCGCCTGGCGGTCGCCGCCGCGCTTCACGCCTTCCATGAGGAGGTTTTCCGTCGCAAGGAAGGGCAGGAAGTTCTCCATCGCCTTTTCTATGATCTTTTCGTTTACGTGCAGGCCGGAAGCGACGTTGTGGTATAGCCGGAGCGCCGCGTCCACCGCGAGGAAGGCTTCCGGCAGGGCGATGCGTCGGTTGGCGGAATCGTCCAGCGTGCGCTCGAACCATTGGGCCGAGGCCGTCATGGGCGCGTTCTGCGCGTTCGCCATCACGTAGCGCGAAAGGGAGCAGATGCGCTCGCTGCGCATGGGGTTGCGCTTGTAGGCCATGGCCGAGGAGCCGATCTGATCCTTTTCAAAGGGCTCCTCCACCTGCTGGTCGTGCTGCAAAAGGCGCAGGTCGTTGCCGAACTTATGCGCGCTCTGCGCCACGGAGGAAAGCGCGGCAAGGATGCGGCTATCGAGCTTGCGCGGATACGTCTGGCCGGAGACGGCGTAGCAGCGCTCGAAGCCGAATGCGTTGGCGATGATGCGGTTCATCTCGTCGATCTTTGCCGTATCGCCCTCAAAGAGATCCAGGAAGCTCGCCTCCGTGCCCGTGGTGCCGCGGCAGCCGAGGAAGCGCATCGCGGAGAGCACCGCGTCGATCTCTTCAAGATCGAGCACGAGATCCTGCATCCAAAGGCAGGCGCGCTTGCCGACGGTCACCGGCTGCGCGTTTTGATAGTGGGTATAGCCTGGGGTGGGCAGCGCCTTATAGCGTTCCGCAAAGGCGGCAAGATCCCTGAGCACGGTCACGATCTCCGCGCGCACGAGCCTGAGCGCATCCCGGTAGATCACGATGTCCGCGTTGTCGGTCACATAGCAGCTCGTTGCGCCCAGGTGGATGATGCCCTTCGCGTTCGGGCAGCGGAGGCCATAGGCGTAGATATGCGCCATCACGTCATGCCGGACGGCGGCTTCCCGTTCGGCAACGGCTTCATAGTCGATGTCTGTCAGATGCGCACGGAGTTCTTCCACCTGCGCCTCGGTGATGGGCAGGCCGAGCCTGCGCTGCGCGTCCGCGAGCTCCACCCAAAGTCTGCGCCAGGTGGAGAAACGCGTATCCGCGGAGAACAGGCGCTGCATGCGCTCGGAGGAATAGCGGGAGCAAAGCGGGCTTTCATAGCGGTCCTTCATGGCAGCTCCCCTCAGCGCAGGATGATCGCATCCCGGTCCGCGCCCACGGAAACATAAGAAATGGGCCTGCCGATTGCGTTTTCCACATAGCGGACGTATTCCTGTGCGGCTGCGGGCAGATCGCCGAAGCAGCGTACGGCGCTGACGTCGCTGCCCCAACCGGGCAGATATTCGATTACGGGCTTTGCCTCCGCGAGTGCAGCGGGGAAGGGGAATTCGTCTACACGCTTGCCGCCGATCTCATACTGCGTGCAGACGGGGATCCTTTCCATATAGGAGAGCACGTCGAGTTTGGTGAGGGCGATCTCCGTCGCGCCCTGCACGCGCGCGCCATAGCGCGTGGCAACCACGTCAAACGGGCCGACGCGGCGCGGGCGGCCCGTCGCGGCGCCGTATTCGCCGCCTGCTTCGCGCAGACGCTCCGCCTCCTCGCCGAACCATTCCGCCGTGAATGGACCTTCGCCCACACAGGTGGAGTAAGCCTTCACGATGCCGAGCACGGTATCCACCTTGAGGCTCGGCAGGCCGCAGCCGATGGGCGCGTAGGCCGCAAGCGGCGTAGAGGAGGAGGTATAAGGATAAATGCCATAATCAATATCCCTGAGCGCGCCGAGCTGGGCCTCGAACAAAATGTTCTTGCCTGCGGCCTGAGCATCGTTCAGGAAAACGCCCACATCGCACACATAAGGCTTGAGCTTGGCGCCGAATTCCTCTACCCAGGAGAGCAGGTCTGCGAGCGCATAAGGCTTTGCGCCATAGACGTTCTCGATCGTGAGGTTCTTCCAGGCAAGCACGCCGGAAAGGTGGTTCTTCAAATATCCCGGGTAGAGCAGCTCGCCCATCATCAGGCTTTTCTTTTGGTATTTGTCGCTGTAAACGGGTGCGATACCGCGCTTAGTGGAGCCGTATTTGGCGTCCTTGAGGCGTGCTTCCTCAAGCTCGTCCAGCAGCTTATGATAGGGGAAAACGATGGTTGCCCGGTCGCTGATCTTGAAGTTTTCCGGCGTGACGGCAACGCCCGCCTGGCGCAGGGTCTCCATCTCGCCCCAAAGCGCCTCGAGGTCGATCACCGTGCCGTTGCCGAGCACGTTTACCACGCCCGGGCGGAAGATGCCCGAGGGGATCAGGTGCAGCGCGAACTTGCCGTATTCGTTGATGACGGTGTGGCCCGCGTTGTTGCCGCCCTGGTAGCGGATGACGACGTCGTATTCCTCCGCGATAAGGTCCACCATGCGGCCCTTGCCCTCATCGCCCCAATTCACGCCTACGATCGCGCAGTTTGCCATAGCTGATTTCCTCCATTTTTCAATTCGTAGGGGCGGCATTCCAATGGTATGCCATGCCGTTCCATCCTTATCATACCATGCTTTTCCCATAAGTGAACATATGAGATGCTTATAAACATATAAATAATGCGAATAAGAAGGGCGGCCTCCAAAGAGGCCGCCCCAGCTTGTCAAAAAAGTCTCTCCGGGATTGTCAAGAGCCGCGCCATGGGCGCAAGCGCGATGTGCAATCCTCGATCAAGTGGCATCTGCCACTTGATCGGCAGCCTGCGACGCTTACTCGTTGCCGATGGCCATGTTCGCGCCGATGGGGAGCGTAAGGTAAGTGGTCATATACCAGTGGTTGTTCACCAGCACGAGGATCATCTCGTTGGTGTAAACGCTTTCGGTTCCGTCGCTGGCGGTGAAGACGATTTCGTATTTGGCGCGTGCGGCCTTATCCGAGTTCGGGAACGTCTGCCGGATCATCGCCACTTCCGACACGCCGTATTCGGAAAGCTCCGTCAGCCGCACGGCTGTGGTGAACCCCTCGCCAACCTCAAGGATCGCTTCCTGCGCATAGTTGCGGAAAAAGGCCGGCGAGACTCCGCCCATGGACATTACGGTCTGGAAATCCTCCCGCGCTTCCTCCGCGAGGCACTGCGTCATGGCATCAAGGTCGCTTTCGATATATAGGGCGTTGTAAAACGCAGCGAGCGTCTTTTGGATGACGGCCCTGCGCTCGGCGGAGGCGGCGAATGCGAGCCCCGCGATGAGCGCCGCCGCAGCGAGGACGCAAACAAAGATGAGCCAGATGTTTTTTCGATTTTTTTTGCTTACTTGCTGTTCTTTGGGCATAACAGATGCTTCCTTTCGTGTTCAAACAAAAACTTTAACCAAAACGATACCTAAAAGGATACATGCCACGCAGCGTTTTTGCAAGCAGAAAAACCGTCAGGCGTTTTGGCGCACGCTGAACAGCATGGGCTTCTGCGTCAGCCGTTCGATGGGCTCACCGCGTTGATCTGGGCAAGCGTATCTCCGCCATCATAAGCGGAGGGAGGGGGACTCGTATTCCGCGGCAGTCAGGCGCGCGCGGATGCACTTGCTGGCGGCCACTTGATCATTCGATGACAGAAAAATGCGGCCCCTGCCCCGATTCGGTATAATGACCGCATTTGAGGCAAGCAGGGCCGCATCCATCTGCAAACAAACCGTAAGAAGCCGGAAGGATATAGCGCTACTCGGGGTATACCTCGCACGCGCGGCGCACGGATTCCATCGCGTCGCGCACGTAGAAATCCGCGCCGATGTCACGGGCGTATTCCTCCGTGAGCACCGCGCCGCCGCACATTACGAGGCAGCCGGGCGCCGCTTTGCGCAGCGCCTCGATGGTGCGCTTCATGCTGGGGGCGGTGGTGGTCATGAGCGCGGAAAGGCCCACGAGGCGCGCCTTGTGGGCGACGGCCGCTTCCACAATCGCCTCCGGCGGCACGTCCTTGCCGAGATCGACCACGCGGAACTGATAGTTTTCAAGCAGCGCCTTTACGATGTTCTTGCCGATGTCGTGCACATCCCCCTGCACGGTGGCGACGACGACCGTCCCCCGGGCTGCGCCCGCCCCATCGCCCATCCGCGCGCGGATGACCGAGAAGGCAGCCTTCGCCGCTTCCGCGCACATGAGAAGCTGCGGCAGGAACAGCGTCCCGGCCTCAAAGCGATCACCTGCCGCGTTGAGCGCGGGGATCATGGATTCCTCGATGACCGCAAGCGGCTCCTTTTGCTGGAGGTCCCGCTCCGCCGCCTCCTGCGCAACTTGGCGCAGACCCTTGAGCACCGCGTCATAAAGACTCATCTGCTGCTGCGCGGGGGCGCTTGCGGGCGCGGCGGAAGCGCCGCCGTAGGCCTTGATGTATGCGGCGCAGTTTTCGTCCGCGCCGAGCAGCGCCGTGCAGGCGCGCCCGGCCTCCAGCATGCCGGGGGCATGGGGGTTCAGGATCGCAGCGGAAAGCCCTGCGCCCAGGGCGAGCGCGAAAAAGTTCGCGTTGAGGTATGCCCGCGCGGGCAGGCCGAAGGAAACGTTGGAAACGCCCAGCGAGGTGCAAACGCCGAGCTCCTCATGCAGGCGGCGCACGCATTCGAGCGTGACGCGGCCGTTGCCGCTGCCGGAGCTGACGGTGAGCGTCAGCGGGTCAAACAGGAAATCGTGCGGCTTAAGACCGTATTCCGCGCCGCGGGCGAGGATGCGCCGGGCGATCGCCAGGCGGCCTTCCACATCCTCCGGGATGCCGCTTTCATCGAGCGTGAGCGCAACGACTACGCCGCCGTAGTGCGCCGCGAGCGGGAACACCGCCGCCATGCTGCTTTCCTTGCCGCTGACGGAGTTGATGATGGCCTTCCCATTGTAAACGCGCAGCGCCCGGGCGAGCGCCTCTGGATCCGCGGAATCGAGCTGAAGCGGGAGATCGGTCACGGCCTGGAGCTGCTCCGTGAGCGCGGTGAGCACGGCGGGCTCATCCAGTTCCGGCAGGCCGGCGTTCACGTCGAGCGCGTCCACGCCCTGTTCCTGCTGCAAAATGCCTTCGCGCAAAATAAGGTCGTAATCGCCATCCCGCAGCGCCTGCTTCATGCGCGGCTTGCCAGTGGGGTTGATGCGTTCGCCGATGAGCACGGGCTTGCCCTGGCCGAAGCAGACGGCCCGCGCATAGGAAGAAGCAACGGTGCGGCGCTTTTCCGTGACGGCCGGGGGCGTGAGCCCCGCGCACCGCGAAACGAGCGCGCGGATGTGCGCCGGGGTCGTGCCGCAGCAGCCGCCCACGAGGCTTGCGCCGCTGCGGACGCATTCCGCCAGCAACGCGGCGAATTCATCCGGACCCACGTCAAACACGGTCTCGCCGTCCACCTCCCGCGGGAGGCCCGCATTGGGCTGGAGCAGGATGGGCAGGCTCGACGCGGTGCGCAATTCCTTCAGGAACGGGAGCATTTCGCGGGGACCGAGGCCGCAGTTGAGGCCAAGCGCGTCCACGTGGAGGCCCTCGAGCAGCGCGACGACGCTTGCGACGTCGCCGCCGGTGAGGAGTTTGCCGCGCCGGTCGAGCGTCACGGTGGCGCAGACAGGCAGGGTGGAGGCCTCCTTCGCGGCGAGCACGGCTGCCTTGAGCTCATAAGCGTCGGACATGGTTTCGATCAAAACGAGATTCGCGCCTGCCGCAGCGCCTGCTTCGATGCTTTCGCGGAACATGGCGTAAGCGTCCTCAAAGGCAAGGTCGCCCAAGGGCTTCAGCAGCTTGCCCGTGGGGCCGACGTCGAGCGCGACGAAGCGGGGCTTCCCGCCCGCGCGCGCGATTGCCGCCTGCGCGTTCCGCACGGCGGCCGTGGCAACCTCCGCAGCGCTGTAGCCGGTGCGCGCGAGCTTATGCGCCGTGCAGCCAAAGGTGTTGGTGGTGACGACGTCGCACCCGGCCGCAAGGTACGCCATGTGGATGGCGGTCACCTCGTCCGGATGGATAAGGTTCCAAACGTCCGGCGCTTCGCCCGCCGGGAGGCCCGCGCATTGCAGCATGGTACCCATTGCGCCGTCAAAAAACAGCAGTTGCTTTTGCAGCAGTTCCTGAAATTTCATTCCTTGGGTTCCTTTCGGTATTCGCAGGAAAGATTGTCGCACTGGGCGCACTTATGCTGCGCGCAGGGCTGCTTTTCCGGGGAAAGGCCGATCACGGCCGTGATGGACTTGAGCGGCGTGAGCATGTGTGAATCCGTTTCGGCAAGGCCGAGCCGCCTGTCCGCCTGCAACGCGCAGAGAAGCTCCGTCTGATGTTCGATGGAAAAACCGCCATACCCAGGCGAGAAGCGCGGGCGCAGAAAAAGCCCCTTCGGCGCGCATTCTGCCGCAAGGACGGCGCATGCGTCATCCGAAAAGCATTCGAGCGCACTCGCGGCGCAGGCCTGCAGTGCGAATGCGCGCGCAACTTCGGTTCGGCTGAGCCGCGCCATCGCCCGGTCCACCTGCGCGCCGAGCGTCGCCGCAAACAGATACGCTTCCCGGCAGCCGGAAAGGCGCGCGGCAAGGGCGGGGGAATCGGCCGTGAACGCCTGGAGCGCCACGCGCGCGCCCACGACTTCCACCGGCACACGCAGGGCCGCATAGCGCGGTGCGGCGCATGCGTCGAGCTCATCCGCCGCTGCGCGCAGCAGCGCGAGCGTCTGCGCGTCCGGCGCGCCCTTCGCGCCGAGGTAGCACAGGGCCTCCTCCTCCCGGAACCTCATGCTTTTTTCCCCAGGATGTGGGAGAGGTTTGCCATGATCCGTCCGGCGATGTCCGGCCGGTTCATGGTGTAAAGGTGCACGCCGCGCACGCCGTTTGCAACGAGGTCGATGATCTGCTCCGTTGCATAAGCGACGCCGGCCTCCTCCATGGAAGCGCTGTTATCCCCGAAACGGTCGAGGATGTTCTGGAAGCGCGGCGGCAGGGAAGTGCCGCTCAAATGGATGATGCGGGTCATCTGCTTTTTGTTGGTGACGGGCATGATGCCCGCGAGCACGGGGACGTTGATGCCCCTTGCGTAAAGTTTATAAAGAAAGCGGTAAAGCACGTTGTTGTCGAAGAACATCTGCGTGGTCAGGAAATCGCATCCGGCCTCCACTTTGCGTTTGAGGTTTGCGATGTCCTCCTCCTGGCAGGCGCTTTCCACGTGCCCCTCCGGGTAGCATGCGCCGCCGACGCAGAAACCGCCGTGCGCGCGGATCTCCGCCACAAGCTCGTTCGCGTGCTGGAAGCAGGCGTCGTCCGGCCTGGTTTCGCCTTCGGGCAGGTCGCCGCGCAGGGCGAGCACATTTTGCACACCGCTTTCCTGCATGGCGGCAAGCCGCGCGCCGATGTCCGCGCGCAAGGCGGAGACGCAGGTCAGATGCGCAAGGGCGGTGCAGCCCTGCTTCCCGATGTGGTGGGCCATGCGCAGCGTGTTGCGGGAGGTGCTGCCGCTCGCGCCGTAGGTGACGCTGATGAAATCGGGCTGGAGGCGCACGGTCTGTTCCACGACTTCGTCCGCGCGGGCAAGGTCCGTCCCGGCCTTGGGCGGGAAAAGCTCGCAGGAAAACGTTACGGGTTTCGTTTGTAAAAGCTCCCGGATGAGCATAGTGGGGTTCCTTTCTGAAAACGAGGAATTTTTTGTGCCGCCAGGCGGCGCAACTCAACAAAAATCCTGCCCCGCATCCGCCAAGACAGGTGTGAATTATATATAATATATGCTACTGCATGGCGCGCGGGCATGTCAAGGGATTTTGGCGCGATCCGGCGTTTGACCGGCGCTCCTGCGTCTGGTATACTCGGCGCAGGGCATCGGGTTTTCCGGAATGATGCGCTATAAAAATAGGAGCGGCGGGGAGGAATTTAAAGATGCGGACACGGATGAAGGGGAAAACGGTGTTGATTACCGGCGCGTCCAGCGGCATTGGCCGCGCGGCGGCGCTGGCCTTTGCGCGGGAGGGGGCTTCGCTTGCGCTCATTGCGCGCAACGCGGTGCGCTTGCAGGCGGTTGCGGAAGAGGCGCGCGCGTTTGGCGTGGAGGCGGAGGCGTACCTTGCGGATACAGCGGACCGGGCGCAGATTGAAGCGGCGGTTGCATCCGCGCTCTCCCGCTTTGGGAAACTTGACGCCGCAATCTGCAACGCGGGGATTTACCTGCGCTGCCCGGCGAAGGACCTGACCATGGCGCAGATCCGCGCCATAATGGAGACGAACTTTTTCGGCACGCTCAACACTGCATACGCTGTTTTGCCGCATATGCTCGCGCAGGGCGCGGGCAGCATCGTGGCCACCTGCTCGATGGATGGGAAGAAGGGCGTGCCGCCGGACGCCGCCTACGCCGCCACGAAGTTTGCGCTCAACGGTTTCCTGCAGGTGCTCCGGCAGGAGCTGCGGGGCAGCGGCATACACGTGGGTACGATCTTCCCAAGCCGGACGGATACGCCGCAGATTGCGCATGTGGATTGCCCGGGGATCACGCCCAAGGCGGCGCCTTCCCTCGTTGCGAAGGCTATGGTGAAATGCGTGTTGAAACGCAAAAAGGAGATGCTCGTTCCATTTGGCCCCTGCAAGCTGCTCGTGCTGGCGGACGCGGTTTCGCCGAGCCTTGGGGATTGGATGGTGCGCGCTTTTCGGCTCGACGGGGTTGCGGCGCGGGAACCTGTCGTGCTGGAGGAAAGTTTGAAATAGAAGGGGTCTCCCCAATCCCGCCATTGCAATCCTCCAACAGTAAAAAGCACCCGAAGGTGCTTTTTACTCAGCTTGTCAAAAAAGTCTCTCCGGGATTGTCAAGGGCCACAGCCCTTGACTTTCAATCGCGAGCAGCGGCCTGTGCGGTGCGAGCGAAAAGCCTTGCACCGCAAACACGGAGCGCTGGCCGCGCCATCGGCGCAAACGCGATGTGCAATCCTCGATCAAGTGGCATCTGCCACTTGATCGACAGCCTGAGCAGTGACCTGCTTTGATACGAAATGCACACCTCCTCGCCTTCTCGTTAAAAGGTTTGGGAATAATTAAGATGTGCACACAGATATTTATTCTATGGATTCCGGGTCTCCCGCTTCTTCATTGCCGAGATACACTTCATATGGTTTTCTCTCACAAAAATTCATAATCTGCCGTCTTAGCTTTGAGGGATATAATTGCTGCAAATTTAGCGTAGAAATATCTAGCCATTCGACGCCGACTTGATTTGTATCATTTTGGAGCACAGCGTGAGGGATCTCATTTATGAATTCACAGTGAAAAATCAGGTCGACTCGATGAAAACGCTCACCATGAACGCCTTCTACAACGAAAAGAAGTTCTTTACACTTTACATTGATACCTAATTCTTCCGATACTTCACGGCAAACTGCTTCCTGCAATGTTTCTTCAGGCTCTTGCCCACCACCGGGCATAATGTACCATTCTTCGCCGGCATCTCTAATTTTGATCGCAGCCATTTTTCCATCTCTGATGATCAGTGCTTTGGCAGAGTTTCTGATTTTTCTTTCCATGCGTTGCGTCCCCCACTATTTGTTCCCCAAAAACGAAAAACTGGACACCAATCATAATACCCATTGTATCATAATTGCTGTCCAGTTATGGAGCGGGTAAAGGGACTCGAACCCTCTATCTCAGCTTGGAAGGCTAATGTGTTACCATTACACTATACCCGCGCGCCAAGGAGGTTGGAAACTGGTGCGGGCGAAGAGACTCGAACTCATACGCCTTGCGGCACCGGAACCTAAATCCGGCGCGTCTGCCAATTCCGCCACGCCCGCATTCGCGCCGAATAAAAAATTGGTGACCCGTCGGAGATTCGAACTCCGGACACCTTGATTAAAAGTCAAGTGCTCTACCGGCTGAGCTAACGGGTCAAATCTGGCTGGGGTGGCAGGATTTGAACCTACGAATGCGGGAGTCAAAGTCCCGTGCCTTACCGCTTGGCGACACCCCAACGACTCCGGCGCACCGCTGAACAAAAATGGGGTGAGTGGTGGGAGTCGAACCCACGACCTCCAGAGCCACAATCTGGCGTTCTAACCAACTGAACTACACCCACCATAACTGGCGCGCCCGCAGGGATTCGAACCCGGGACCTACGGCTTAGAAGGCCGTTGCTCTATCCTGCTGAGCTACAGGCGCACATCCCTTTTCCAAAGCGCTTGCCGTATTCGGCGGGTCGGCAGCGGTGCTTCTGCCGACAATAATGTATTTTAACAGAAAGGCGGGGGCCTGTCAATGCGAAGATCGCAAATAATCCTCAGAAATTGGCCCCCGTTTTTTGGAGCTTCAAGTCCTGCTTTTCCAGGTCGTCGGCGAGAAGAGGAGGATGAGCGGGAAGATCTCCAGCCTGCCGATCAGCATGTCCGCGGTGAGTACGAGCTTGCTCAGCAGGGAAAAGTGGCTGAAGTTCCCCATCGGGCCGACGATGCTGAGGCCGGGCCCCACGTTCCCGATGCAGGTCAGCACCGAGGTGACGGTAGTTTCCATATCGTAATTTTCAATCGAAATGCAGAGGATGGAAAGCAGGCACACGGCGATGAACGCAGTCATGTAAGCGAATACGCCGCGGATCACATGGTCGTCCAGCTGCTTGCCGTCCATGCAGACGACCCTCACGGTACGGGGCCGGAGCATGCGCCGCATCTCGCCGGTGAGCGCCTTGGCGAGGATGATGACGCGCGCGACCTTGATGCCGCCGCCCGTCGACCCCGCGCATGCGCCGATGATGATGAGCGCGATAAGGATCATGCGGGAGAATTCCGGCCAAAGGTTGAAATCCACCGTGGAGAAGCCCGTGGTCGTCATGATGGAAGCGACCTGGAAGAAGCTGTGGTGGAAGGCATCGCCGAGGGATTGGCTCTGCGGCAGGATGTTGAACGCGATGAGCACCGTCGCGCCAAAAAGGATGCCGAGATAGGCGCGCAACTCCTCGCTGCGCAGCGCCTGCGAGGCGCGCTTGCAGAGGATCAGGTAAAACACGTTGAAGTTCACGCCGAAAAGCACCATGAACACCGCGATCGTGGTTTGCAGATAATGGCTGCCGTAGGCTGCGATGCTCGCGTTTTTGATGGAAAAGCCGCCTGTGCCCGCCGTGCCGAACGCATGCACGATGCTGTCGAACAGCGGCATGCCGCCCGCAAGCAGGAAGCCGATCATGATGACGGTGAGCGCGACGTAGATCGCGTAAAGCAGGCGCGCCGTGTGGCGCATGGTCGGCGTGAGCTTGCCGACGGAAGGCCCCGGGCTTTCCGCGCGCAGCAGGTGGAACGTCTCCCCGTTGCCCTTGGACATCGGGATGATCGCAAGCAGGAACACGAGCACGCCCATGCCGCCGATCCAGTGTGTGAAGGAACGCCAGTACAGCAGGCTCATGGGCAGCCCTTCGATCTCGGAGAGGATCGTTGCGCCGGTCGTAGTGAAGCCAGACACGGTCTCAAACCAGCAGTCGATGAAATGCGGGATCGCGCCGCTGAGGTAAAACGGCAGCGCGCCGAAAAGCGAGAGTGCGATCCAGCCAAGCGCGGTGATCACAAACCCTTCGCGGGCGTGGATGCCTTCGCCGGAGCGGGAGTTCTCCGCCTCGCGCCGGCGCTTCCAGAACGGGCCGCGGCGGCCAAGCGAAAGCAGCGCCATGCTGAGCACCGCAAGGATGAGGATGGTAATCCCGAGCGCCCTGAGCGATGCATGCTCGTGGCGGAACAGGGCAATGAGCAGCGCGGGCACGAGCAGCACACCCTCGATCCGCAGCAGATGGCCGATGTAAAATCCGATGGCTCTGATGTTCATGTGTCGTCCCTGATGAAAATATCGCGCAGTTCTGCGACTGCGTGGTCTGCTGTGGTTATGACGATGACGGAGTCCCCCTTACGGATCTCGTCGCCGCCGGAGGGGATGATGACCTTCCGCGCGCGGATGATGCTTGCGATGAGAATGTTGGGCTTGAGCCTGAGCTTATGCAGCGGGACGCCCATCCAGGGCGCGTCGCTTTTCACGGAGAATTCCAGCGCCTCGGCCTTGCCGTCCACGATGCGGTAAAGCGTCACGACGGAGCCGCCGGTGGTGTCGTCCATCGCGCGCACATAGCGGATGATCTCGTTGGTGGTCAAAAGTTTGGGGCTAACGATGCTGTCGATCCCCTTGTTTTCGTAAACGTTGTTGTATTCCGTGCGGTTGATCTTCGTGACGGATTTCGGCACGCCGATGAAGTCCGCGAACATGGAAACGATGAGGTTCTCCTCATCCATGCCCGTGAGCGTGACGACCGCGTCCATCTTACGGATACCCTCCTCGATGAGCAGCTCCTGCTCCGTGCCGTTGCCGTGGACGATGGTTGCCTCCGGCAGATTCTCAGAAAGCTCGAGGCAGCGCTTTTCATCCTTTTCGATGATGGTGAGCTTCACCTTGCTGCGGATGAGGCGCTGCGCCAGATATTTCGCCGTGCGGCTGCCACCGACAATCATTACGTGCTGGGCCTTGGGCGTGTAAATGCCAAGGTTTTTGATGAGGCGGACGAGGTCGCCCGCATCGGTCGCAATGGTGAGCTTGTCGCCTACCTGCAGGGAAAAGCTGCCTTTCGGGATCGTGACCGTGCCGCCCCGGTCCACGGCGCAGACGAGCGCATTCACGTTGGCGAGCGCACGGAACTGGTCAAGACGCGTGCCCGCAAGCACGTTGCTCTCCTTGATCTTGAGCTCCACCAGCTCCACGCTGCCCTTTGCGAAAGAATCCCGCTTGAGGAAGGAAGGATATTGCAGCAGGCGGTAGATCTCAAGCGCGGCAGCCTTTTCCGGGTTCACGACCATGGAGAGGCCAAGCTCTTCCTTTAAAAAACGTGTCTGCTGATCGTATTCCGGGTTGCGCACGCGCGCGATGGTGTGGCGGCAGCCAAGCTTGCGCGCCACCATGCAGCAGAGGAGGTTGGTTTCATCGCCCGAGGTGGCGGCGATGAGCAGGTCGCTCGTCCCAACGCCAGCCTCGCGCTGTACCTCTACGCTTGCGCCGTTGCCGTCCACGACGGCGACGTCAAGCGATTCCTGGGATTGCAGCAGCACGCTGCGCTTGTTGTCGATGACGACGATGTCATGCCCTTCTTCCGAGAGGCGCTTGGTGAGCGTATAGCCAACCTTCCCATCGCCTACGATTACGATTTTCATACGAATCTCCTGTTGTGTTTGCCTGTGTAGGCCAGATCAAAGTTCGCGGAGCACAAGTTCCGTGATGCCCGGGTTCGCGCCGGGAAGGATGCGCTTCACGCGTGCGTCCCCGCCGTATTCCGCATGGAGCATGTCCCGAAGCCCGGTGCCGCGGTTGAACCCGTGGATTACGCGCAGGCGGTAGACGGAAGGGCCGCAGCGGCGCAGCGCCGCCTCCACGGCAACCTTGGCCTGCGCCCTCGTCCTCCCGTGTACGTCGACCGTAACAAACCCTGCCTGCATCGCATCCCACTCCCTCGCGCTGTATGCAGCATACCGCAGCGCTGCACTGAATTGTAAAGAAAAACGCGGCGCGTCAGACGCTGGCCGGTTTTAAAACGCCTTCCTCCCGCGCGCGCTGGAGCATGCTGCGCTTTGTGAAAAGGTAACACACCGCATGTACCGCGCCCGTCACGCCCCAAGAGATGGGGTAGGAAAGGAACAGCGTAAAGAACGTGCGGTCCAGTGGGAACACCGTATATATCCAGAGTATGCGGAGGCCGCAGGCGCCCAGGATCGTCACGATCATCGGCAGGAGGGATTTCCCCATCGCGCGCAGCGTGCAGGCGAACGTATCCATAAGCCCGCAGAGAAAATAGGCGGTGCCGATGATGGAAAGGCGTACTGTGCCCGCCGCAATCACGGCTGGATCTGGCGAATAGAAGCCGAGGAGCACATCGTGCAGCAGATAGACCCCGTTGCCGAGCAGGAGGCCGAAGAACGTCGCAAGCAGCAGGCAGGTGCGGCAGATTTTGCCGACGCGCTCATATTGCCGTGCACCGATGTTCTGGCTTGCAAAGGAGAGCGAGGCCTGCGCGACGGAGTTCATGGAGACGTAAACGAACCCTTCAATGTTTGCCGCGGCAGCGCTGCCAGCCATTGCGATGGAGCCAAAGCTGTTCACGGAGGATTGGATTACCACGTTGGAGACCGAGAAGATGGAGCTTTGCAGGCCCGCCGGCAGGCCGATGCGGATGATCGGCAGCGCCTTATCTTTGTGCAGGGCAAGCTCGTTCCAATGCAGCCGGTAGCAGCTCTCCGAACGCGTGAGGCAGACGGCGATGAGCGTTGCGGAAACATACTGAGAAAGGATCGTCGCAAGCGCAACGCCAGCAACGCCCATGGAGAAACGGATGACGAAAAGCAGGTTCAGCAGCACGTTGAGCATACCCGATACGCTCAGGTAATACAGCGGCCGCTTTGTGTCGCCCACGGCGCGCAGGATCGCGCTGCCGAAATTATAGAACATGGACGCAGGCATGCCCAGAAAGTAGATGCGCACATACAGCGCGGCCTGGTCGATGACGTCCGCAGGGGAGCCCATGAGCTCGAGCAGCGGCTTTGCGAGCAGGAAGCCAAACACGCTGGACACGACGCCGCCAATGAGGCTCATGAGGATCGCGGTATGCACAGCCGTGCTTACGTCGCCATATTCCTGCGCTCCGTAGTGGCGCGCCACGGTGACGCTCACGCCAACGGAGAGGCCCATGAAAAGATTGACGATGAGGTTGATGAGCGCGCCCGTGGAACCGACTGCCGCAAGCGCCGTGTTCCCGGCGTAGCGGCCCACGACCACGACGTCCGCCGCGTTAAACAGCAGCTGCAGCACGCTCGAAAGGAGCAGGGGGAGGGTAAAGGCCAGGACCTTGCTCAGCAGCGGCCCCGAACACATATCCATTTCATATCGTTTCACTGACATCGCATTCGTTCTCCAAACATAAACAAGCGGCTGCTCAGAAAAACGCGGGCCGCTTTTCCGAATAGCCATCCATACTAATAATATAGCACTATAAGGATATGACAAGCGCCTAGCACTTGTCAAGCGCCTGGCAGATCCGGTTTGAAGAAGAGGATCCGGCGTCAGCGCAAAAGGCGCCGCATGGCGTCCTCCGGGTCAAAACGCGTTCGGTATGGGCTGACTTCGGAAAAATGACGGCGCGCCTGCGGCTGTTCCCGCAGGCCGGAAAGCGGCGCGAGCGGGAAGCGCGCAAGGCCGCTCTCCCCTTCGACGTTGCAGATGAGCCAGAACGCCCCCTGCGCAAGCACGACAGCGTATGGATTCACCCGGAGCCGGGCGGCACCGCCCGGCTCCGGCAGCGGGGCCAAAAACGTGAGCTGTGCGCCCGCGGCGGTGGCGCGGCCTGCCGACTGCATGGCGACAAACTGAGCGTCGTCCGCTGCGGAAGGCGCGGCAATGGCCGCCCCGCTGGCGCATGCAGCGGAGGCTGCATGCGCGCCGTAAAAGCTGCTGAGCGTGCGCAGCAGCGCTTCCTTGCGCGCGTCCGTGAGGAACCCTGCCGCCTGGACAGCCGCCACGAGCGCGTAAAGCGCGTCCGCTTCCTCCACGTGGGCGTAATAGTATCCTGTGGAAGTTTTTTCGATGGGCGCACCGTGCGCGCGCAGCGCATCGACGGCCCGGTATACGCTCCTGCGCTCGGTTTTAATGCCGCGTTCCGCGAGGCGTAAAAGCAATTTTGGCGCGCTGAGCCGGTGCTCCGTGTCGGTCTCCGCGCGCAGAATGCCGAGCAGGAAGAGCGCGGCTTGGCTATGGCGTGGCATGCAAACGCCCCCCTTCTTTAAAAATAGAGTATGAACCCGGCGGTCAGCAGCGCCTGCGCGCTGATGTATGTGAGCATCACCCAGAAGTTTGCGCGCGATGGTTTGCGCATGAACATGGCGCAGGCGAGCACGCTGTCCGAAACGAGGAACAGCAGCGCCCCGAGCACGAGCAGCGACGCGGCGAACGCCTGCGCCATCGCGCCCGCGCGGATGGCCGCAATGAGCGTCAGCCATGCGCCGACGTTCACCACGCCGACGAGGCCGAGATAAGCCGGCATCAGCGCGCGCAGATGCCGCTCCCGCACATAGGGGAACAGCCCGCGTGCCACGAACGCGACAGCCACGGCATAGGGAAGCGCAAGCGCGAGCGGCAACCAAGGAGCCGGGCTTGCAGCAAACGCGCCCGTCAGGTAATATAAGGTATATGCGTACAGCACATGGCCGATGGAAAAGCAAACCGCGCCGATGAGGAAGCGCAGCTCCTTGCCGCCCGTGATGAGGAAAAAATCACCCGCCATGCCGAGCAGCAGCGCGAAAAAAACGGAGGGCTTATACGCGGGCGCATAGGCGGCGTAGAACACGGCGAGCAGCAGGAGCAAGCCGGGCTTCGTGACCGCGCGCAGCCGGTTGTGCTTAAAATAGCAGGCGTACAGGTGCACGAGGGAAAGCGCCGCGAACAGGGCGATCAAGGCTACGCGCATAAGAAAAACGCTCCTAATACCGCATTTTTGGGGGATATGGTATGGCTTTTTTTCTATTTTACCACGATCCGCACGCGCTGCATAGCGCTTGTGCATGCCCGCCGCGGCGGGATACAGGAAAACGCTGGGAACAAAGGAAAAACCTATGACAGAAACGGAATTTTTGGAACGGTTTCATCTCGCGCTCGACGAGGAGCAGCGCGCAGCCATGCGCGTCACGGGGCGGCACGCGCTCCTGCTTGCCGTGCCGGGCAGCGGGAAAACCACTGTGATCACGGCGCGTACAGGGTATCTGCTCTTTTGCCGGGGCGTCCCCGCGCAGGAGATCCTGACCATCACCTTCTCCCGTGCGGCCGCCGCGGAGATGCGCCGCCGCTTCGCGGAAACGTTTGCCCTCGCCCCGGCCGAAACGCCAGCCTTCCGCACGATCCACAGCCTTTGCCGGAACATCCTCGCCGCGCATTGCGCACGTGTGGGTGCGGCGCTGCCGGAACTCCTTGCCGAGCGGCGGGGCGCGCTGCGGGCGCTGCATCTCGCTTTGTTCCCGGACGCCGAATACCCGGACGATGCGTTGCTCAAAGCCATAGACGGGCGTATCACCTATGTGAAAAACATGCTGTTCACAAAAGAGCAGATCGAGCAGACCGAGCTGGAGGGCGTGGACTTCCCGGCGCTTTACCGGGCCTATGAGGCGGAGAACCGCAGGCGGGGGCGCATGGATTTTGACGACCAGCTCTGCATGGCGTACCGCCTGCTGCGGCGGGAGCCGGAGCTGCTCGCGGCGCTCCGGGCGCGCTACCGCTATGTGAATGTGGACGAGGCGCAGGACACCTCCTATGTGCAGCACAGGATCATCTATCTGCTTGCGCAGACGGGCGAGCTTTTCATGGTCGGGGATGAGGATCAGAGCATCTATGGCTTCCGCGCCGCTTACCCGGACATCTTCCTGCGCTTTGCGGAGATCTACCCCGGCGCGGCCATCCTCCGGCTGGAGACGAATTACCGCTCGAGCGGCGTGATTGCCTCTGCGGCGGAGCGGTTCATCCGCTGCAACAAGCACCGCAACGAAAAACGCATGCGCGCCGCGAAGCCAGCGGGCGCAGCGATCCGCGTGACGGAATTCCTGCACAGGAAGGCGCAGTACGCCTATCTTGTAAAGGAGCTTGCGGCGCTGCCGCCGGGGGAGACGGCGGCCCTCCTTTACCGCAACAACGAATCTGCGCTGCCGCTCATCGGGCCGCTGATGGAGGCGGGCATTCCCTTTGAAGCGCGGGGCGACCGGGCGGCGGAATACTTTAATTGCGCCCGGGTGCGGCATGCGCTCGGCGTGCTCGGCCTTGCGCTGCATCCAGAGAGCGAGAGCGCCTTTGCGCAGGTGTATCACCGGCTCGGCGTATATGCCTCCCGCGCGGAATGCGAGGCGGTGCGCGCTGCCCGGGCCAAGGGAGACGGCCGCCCGCCGCTCGAGGTGCTGGCGGCGCTTTGCGCCGGGACGCGGCGGGAACAGCGCGTGCGGGAACGCATCGCAGAACTGCGGGCGATTGTGCGGCTTTCACCGCCGCTCGCCGCCCGGGAGGCATGGTATGTGGCAAACGGCGCGCCGGACACGGCGGACGACCGGCAGAAGCTGGACATCCTCTGCGCGCTGGCGGAGCGCTGCAAAACGCCCGCCGCGCTGCCCGATTGCGCGGAGCGCTTGAGCGCATGGGAGAACGAGGCGCAGCCCGGCGCGCGCGTGACCCTTTCCACCATCCACGCCGCGAAAGGCCGGGAGTTCGGCCGGGTGTACCTTATCGACCTGTTTGACGGCATTCTGCCCGCCGAGCGGGACGCGGACGCGCCCGGCATGGATATGCCCGGCATGGAAGCGGCGGAGGAAGAGGAGGCCCGTCTGTTTTACGTGGGCGTGACGCGCGCGCAGGATACGCTTGAACTCGTCACAGCGGCGCGCGGGTATTGCGGGGCGCTCGTGCCTTCGCCGTTCATCCGGGCGCTGACGGCGCGCATGCGCGGGAGCCGTGTCCCGCCGGACAAATAGTGTGCGGCCGCATTGTGAAACTTATACCGAACCCGGACCTTCCGAAAAAAACTTATGCGGTGATTTCCGAGGGATTGTGGTATACTAATATTGGCATAGATTGGGTTTCTGTGCGCTGGAAGAGACAAATGAAATTTTGAATATCCGAAGGAGGAAGGCATCACATGCAATATTCGCGCGAAGTTGAAGAGATGTTCTGCGTCGCAAAGGGCGCAAAGCATGACCCGGCTCCGATCCCGGAGGAGGGCAAGTGGGTCAAAGCAAAGCAGATCACCGACATCAGCGGGTTTACGCACGGCGTAGGCTGGTGCGCGCCGCAGCAGGGCGCATGCAAGCTGACGCTCAACGTCAAAAACGGCGTCATCGAGGAGGCGCTCATCGAGACGCTTGGCTGCTCCGGCATGACGCACTCCGCCGCCATGGCGAGCGAGATCCTGCCCGGGAAGACCATCCTTGAGGCGCTCAACTCCGACCTCGTCTGCGACGCGATCAACACCGCTATGCGCGAGCTGTTCCTGCAGATCGTTTACGGCCGCACGCAGAGCGCGTTTTCCGAGGACGGCCTTGCCATCGGCGCGGGGCTCGAGGACCTTGGCAAGGGCCTGCGCTCCCAGATCGGCACGATGTTCGGCACGCGCGCGAAGGGCCCGCGCTACCTCGAGATGGCGGAGGGCTACGTCCTCGCCCTTGGCCTCGACAAGAACAACGAGATCATCGGCTATAAGTTCGTGAACCTGGGCAAGATGATGGACGCGATCAAGAAGGGCGTTGACCCCAAGGACGCTTACGAGAAGAACATCAGCACCTATGGCCGCTTTGCCGAAGCCGCGACGGTCATCGATCCCCGCCAACAGTAAGGAGGTAGAGCCATGGTTACGTTTGAAGGATACGAAAGAAGAATCGATAAGATCAAGGGCGTGATGGCGCAATACGGCATCGAGAGCTTTGAGGCTGCGGAGGCGCTTCTGAAGGGAAAGGGCGTCGACGTGCGCGGGATCGTCCTCGGCATCCAGCCCATCGCGTTTGAAAACGCCGTTTGGGCCTATACGCTCGGCGCGGCCATCGCCGTGCAAAAGGGCGTGAAGAGCGCGGCGGAAGCCGCGGAGGCCATCGGCGAAGGCCTGCAGGCGTTCTGCATCCCCGGCTCCGTGGCGGATCAGCGCCAGGTCGGCCTCGGGCATGGCAACCTGGGCGCGATGCTCCTCCGGGAGGAAACGCGCTGCTTTGCGTTCCTCGCGGGGCATGAGAGCTTTGCCGCCGCGGAGGGCGCGATCGGCATTGCCCGCACGGCGAACAAGGTGCGCCGTGAGCCGCTTCAGGTCATCCTGAACGGCCTTGGCAAGGATGCGGCTTACATCATCAGCCGCGTCAACGGCTTCACGCACGTGGAGACGGAATATAATGAGTTCACCGGCGAGCTAACCGTTACTAAGGAGACGGCCTTCAGCGACGGCGAACGCGCGAAGGTGCGCTGCTACGGCGCGGACGATGTGAGCGAAGGCGTCGCTATCATGCGCCGCGAGAACGTGGACGTTTCCATCACCGGAAATTCCACGAACCCGACGCGCTTCCAGCATCCCGTTGCGGGTACGTACAAGAAATGGTGCGTGGAAAACGGCAAAAAGTATTTCTCCGTCGCTTCCGGCGGCGGTACGGGCCGCACGCTGCACCCGGACAACATGGCCGCCGGCCCTGCTTCCTACGGCATGACGGACACCATGGGCCGCATGCACAGCGATGCGCAGTTCGCGGGCAGCTCCTCCGTGCCGGCGCACGTGGAGATGATGGGCCTCATCGGCATGGGTAACAACCCGATGGTGGGCGCGACGGTCGCCTGCGCAGTGGCAGTGAGCCAGGCAAAGTAACCGGACACGCTTTGAAGCATGGGCCGCGCCGCGCGGAAAGCACTGCGGCGCGGCCTTTTCGATTTTAAAGCAAACCCATTAAAACAAGGAGGGAACCTGCATGGAAGGAATCCGCATCGCGGAATACGGGCCGTTCCGCTTGGATGAGCTGCTGCGGCTTTATGGCAGCGTGGGCTGGACGAATTATACCGGGCATGCAGAAATGCTGGAGCAGGCATATGCCAATTCGCTCAAAACCCTCGCGGCATACGACGGCGAAACGCTTGTGGGCGTTATCCGCGCGGTCGGGGACGGGTGCTCGATCCTCTATATTCAGGACCTCCTCGTCCTGCCTGAATACCAGCGCCGGGGGATTGGCTCCGCGCTCACGCGCCGTTTGCTGGCGCTCTATCCGGACGTTTACCAAAAGGTGCTCCTGACGGACGACACGGAAAAAACCGTGCGCTTTTACCGCTCGCTCGGCTTCCAGCCTGCGGCGGAGCAGGGCTGCGCGGCGTTCTTCCGGGCGTGGTGAAGCGCCAGGGGACAAAAAAGGATTTTGTGAAGCCCATGCCGCGCATGGAACCGTTGCATGGGCTTTTTTTCAGGAGCTAAAGCATGGATATGCGGATACTTTGAATGATTCAGGTTCAGCAGCCACAGAGAAAATGCTTGTTCACAAAATATATTCTATATATTTGGCAGACAGATTGATGTGTTATATTAATATCCTTTATTATATACTAATAACAACCCGCGAATGCGGACGATGCAGCTTTACAGACGCAGATCATATGATAAAGTGATAAAGGAGCGTAAATCATAGTGCAGAATAAAAATCTGAAATCCACGGCCTTGTTCGTTCTCTGCATCCTTTTGCTGGAGGTGGCGGGCAGCGCGTGTTCCGTCTATGGCGAAGTTCCAGACACAAGCCCACAACAGCCGGCCCCGACTTTGTGTGCTGTGCCAACGCCGAATGTGCCGCAGGAAACCGAAGCGCCGCCAGTGGAATCCACGCCGCTGCTGGAAGCCGGGCGCAACCCATGGGAAATAAAGTTCGAGGATCATGAAGATCCATTGTATACGCACTGGGCAACGGATGTGGGAGGCCGGTATGATACGGAAGAAACCGCTCCGGAAAGCGTGAAAATGATGATCCCACTTATAGAACAGATCCTCAATTACAGGACACAGTACGACTGGTGTTACAGCGACCTGCAATTCTTCGAGAATTTCCGGGATACCAATCAGCATACGATGGAAAACGATGTATATCTTTGGGGGCTGATGAGCAATGTGCTCTGCATTTATGGCGATCTTCACCCAAACGCGATCGTAAACGGGGATGAAATCCGTCTCTCCCTGGCAGATGTGCAGGATTTCCTTTCCATTTGCTTTGCGGATTTCCCTGCGGAGACAACGTTCCCGGATACGCCGCCGGAGGAATGGCTGAAGCAGCCGATTGAATTGGGGGAAGATCCGCAGGAAGCGATAAAAAAAGATGGGGATAGCTACATATTTAAGAAAAAGGATTACCCGATCCTCATAAACCTGCCGTCGCGGCATATCATTAAGAGCGCTAACCTTTGGGACGAATCCCGATATAAATTAGACTTTATTCTGCTCTTTGGCCCCGATGGATACGACATGGCGGTTTACAGTGTGACGCTGCAAGCGAGCGAAACCCCGAATGCGCTGGGGTTGGAATGGCGCGTTGCGCAGATCGTCCGCGCCGACACCGCGGAAATCGATGACTGCTAGAACAACGGCCAATGAACATAAGAAACAGGAGGAAGAAAAATGCTGAAAGCAAAATGTGCTGCCTTAGCGCTATGCGCTGCGCTTATCTTCTTGTATTCGTTCCAAACTTCCGCACTTGGCGCTATGCGGCACGGCAGTGACCTGGAAGGGGGCGGTCCGTTCCGGGCGGAACTGTGTGAAGTGTGCCACAATGGAACGCTGCGGCCGCATACCCGCCGGGGAGAGCTGCTTGACAGGCAGGTATGCACGCATATGCCATGGAATACGCACGAACTATATCAAATGTATGACCATTATATCTGCGACAACTGCAGCGTGGAAGAATATGCTTTGCAGGCGGGAAAATGGTGGTGGTGCACGTATAACAAAGCCTATTATGAGTTCCTGCCATAAAATGTAAAACCGAATATAGTAAATATGAAAAGCTGATGCGAAGCGGGCTGGCTCGCCCCCGCATCAGCCTTTTGCTTTGTTGTGTAGAAAAGGCTCAGTGGATCACCTGCGCGAGCGCGATGGCGATGAAGATCGCGGGTACCATGTTCATCACACGGAGCTTGGCGACGCCCGTGAGGTTCAGGCCGAGGCCGGCGAGCACGATGGAGCCGACTGCGGAAAGCTCCGCGATGGCGGCCTCCGTCATGACCGGGGCAAGAAGGCTGGAAAGCAGCGTGAGCGCGCCCTGGTACAAAAGGACGCCCACGGCGGAAAGCGCTACGCCGATGCCGTAGGTCGAGGCGAGGAGGATCGCGGAGATGAAGTCCATGAGCGATTTGGTGTAAAGCGTGGTATGGTCGCCCGCAAGGCCGCTTTGCAGCGAGCCGAGCACGGCCATCGCGCCGACGCAGAACAGCAGCGTCGCCGTCACGAGCCCTTCCCCGACCCGGGAACCTCCGTTCCGGGAACCTCCGTCCCGGGAAACCCGCGCACCGATGCGCTCCCCAAGGCGGTTGAGCCGGTCCTCCAGGCGAAGCAGCTCGCCAAGGCCCGTGCCGAGCGCGAGTGAAAGCACTGCGACGATCGAGCTTTGCCCGTCAAGATACCCCTTCACGCCGGAGCAGATCAGCATGAGGCCGATGACCGCCATAATCCCCTTGGAGATGCGCTCCGGCAGGCCCTTCTTCGCCAAAAGCCCGATCAGCCCGCCTGCGACGACTGCGGCGGCGTTCACAAACGTTGCGATCATATCAGAAACACCTTCCAACTCAGCGAAACAAAGTATGGGCCGCCGGGCGGGATGCGCGGCGGCTCCATCAAAACGCTATCATCATACCACAGCCTGCGGCCGGGATTCAACCGGTTTCGGCCGTTTTTACCATGCGTGCTCCACGGCTTCGATCGCGCCCGTGCCGTCAAGGACGAGTTCCACCGCGAGCAGCTCCGTATCGTTACTGTATACCGCTGCGCCGAGCGCGGCAAAGCGCGCAAGCACAACCTCCGAAGGGGAGGAATCGCCGTCGCTGTGGCTCCCCGTGAGGAGCGCGGCGCGCGGGGAAACCGCTGCGAGGAATGCGGCGCTCGAAGCGTCATCCTTGCCGTGGCGGCCCGCCTTGAGCACGTCCGCGGCGAGCGGCGCGCCTTCGTCGAGCAGGAGCTGCTCGATGTTCGCCGTCGCGTCGCCCATCAAAAGCAGCGTGCAGCCCGCAGCCGTGACGCGCAGCACAAGGGAATTGTCGTTGTCGTCCTCGCCAAGCTCCTCCATATACTTGCGCCCGGGCGAGAGCACCTCAAAGGAAACGCCACAGAGCGTAAAGGAATCGCCCTTTTTGAGCAATACGCGCGCTGCACCCGAGCCCACAATGGTTTTTACTTCGGAATCGGAATACGTTTCGTCATCGAGCGCGGCGGTGTAGATCGCGCCGACCGCGCAGCGCTTGAGGAGCTTCTTCAACCCGCCGATGTGGTCTTTATGCCCATGCGTCAGGATGACCGCGTCGAGCGCGTCCACACCCGCGCGCGTCAGGGTTTCGTCCACCGCGTCAAAGCGCCCCTTCAGGCCGGTATCCACCAGGAACGCGCCGGAATCCGTCTGGAACAGCAGCGCGTCGCTCTCGCCGGTGTTGATGAGCCAGCAATGCAGCGTTGCGGCTGCATCGGTGGCTGCGGGCACAGGTCCTGGGGCTGCATCGTTTTTCGGCGGGGCGGGGGAGGGCGTAACGTCGAGCGCCTGCGGCGATTCGCTTTTTGCGCAGCCGGAAAACGGCATGGGCGAGAGCGCCATGCACATTGCAAGCAAATAAGGAAGGAAAACCGGCTTTTTCATGAGGGAATTATACCATGCGGCGCGGCTGCCCGCCACATGGGCAAAAGATTATTCACATTTACCCGCATTGAATGTTACGCGCATGCTATGCTATAATGAATTCAATTCTTATTTCGGGGAATTTTTACATGAAGCGATACAGCCGGCGCAACCGACGCAGAATCAAACGCCGCCGCACAAGCCTGAGCGCAAGCAACTGGGGGCCTGTCCTCGCGCTTACAGGGACGGTGCTCGGCGTGCTCGCCGCGATCGCGCTCATCGTGTTCGTGGCGCTGCCGCGGCTCCTGCCGCTCATCGGCGTGGATTACCGTGCGCCGTTTACGCCCACGCCCACGCCTTCCCCGACGCCCGCACCCACGCCTACGCCGCACCCGATGACCTCCTTTGTGCCGGAGGAGGCGCAAAACGAGGTCGTGTTCGAAAATTCCAGCGATTACAAGTGGTTTGGAGATCCGTATTTCTACGACGGCGTGATGGTGCTTTCCGCGGGCAAGCTCGTGGATTCCCATGCCGTGATGCAGGATCTGTACTATTATTACCCGGAAACGCGCACGGCGGAGCAGGTGCGGGTCGCGCTGCAAAATGCGCATTTCATGTTCCCAAAGTTCAACGGGAATTGGCTGGTCTACCTCGACGCGCGGCTCGACGGCGGCGGGTATCTGACGGCGTACGACCGAACGGATCCCAATGCGAAACCCGTGGTTATCAAGGAGGTCTATACCGGGCAGCCGGAGCCGATGCTTGACGGCGACTATGTCGCCTGGATCGAGCGCACCGGCACACGGATGGATAAACTTTTCGTCTGCGATCTCACCACCATGGAGACAACGACCCTCAACATGTTCAGCAATTCCGTGTATGGCCAAAGCCTGCCCTCGCTTCGGGATGGCCTGCTCTGCTGGGCGGACGCGGACAGCGCGGCAGGCACGGAGGTGGACACGAGCGTGATCTACTCCATCCGCCTTTCCTCTTCCACGATGCGCACGTACTCTCCTGGGGTCTACGTGCATGATCCGGAATGCGACGGGACGCATTCCGTGTGGCTGGACGGCCACCACGGGCCGGATTGCGCGCTGTATTATTCCAAAAACGAAGGGGAACCCGTCAAAATCGCGGAGGGCGTGGCGGAATTTGGCCTCGGCAGCCATTTTGCGGCTTATTCCAAGGATGAGACAATCTGGGCGTATATGTTTGATAACGGCCGCACGTACCGCATTTCATCGGATCAGGAGCGGGCGCAGCTCCTTGGCGTTTCGGACGACAAGGTCATCTGGATGGATGTGACGACGCGCGTGCGCGACATCGTGAAATTTGCAGCCATCCCGTAAAGTAAGAGAGCGCTTGCGAGCCGGTGAACTTCGCCGGCTCCTTCGCATGAAAAGGAGGAAGCCCCGTGGCAAAAGCGCCGAAAACGATCTATATTTGTGGGGAATGCGGCTATGAAAGCGGGAAGTGGCTGGGCCGCTGCCCGAATTGCGACAGCTGGAACACGCTTGTGGAGTCGGTGCCCGTGCCAGCCGTGCGCACGGCTGTGCCCGCGCGCGCCTTACCGCTTTCCCAGGTGGAGACTACGGGTGCGCGGCGCATCTCCACCGGCATGGCGGAGCTGGACCGGGTGCTTGGCGGCGGCGTTGTCGCAGGGTCGACAGTGCTCCTCGGCGGCGACCCTGGCATCGGAAAATCTACGCTCCTGATGCAGACCGCTGCGCGCCTTGCGCAGATCGGCACCGTGCTTTATGTGACGGGCGAAGAATCCGCTGCACAGCTCAAGCTGCGCGCGGAGCGCCTTGGCGTAACGGGGGAGATGCTCCTCCTCGCGGAGACCGACCTTGCGGCCATTGAGGCGGAGATCGGCCGCGTGCATCCGGCGTTTCTCATCATCGACTCCATCCAGACCATGGCCTCGCCGGATATTGCGAGCGCGCCCGGCTCTGTGGCGCAGGTGCGGGAGGCGACCGCGCTTTTGACGCGCGTTGCGAAGGGGACGGCCTGCGCGGTGTTTATCGTCGGCCATGTGACGAAGGAAGGGGCGCTCGCCGGCCCGCGTGTGCTGGAGCACATGGTGGATACGGTGCTCTACTTCGAGGGGGACCGGCACGACGCGTTCCGTTTGCTGCGCGCCGTAAAAAACCGCTTTGGCTCCACGGATGAGATCGGCGTGTTCGAGATGCGGGATACGGGCATGGTGGAGATCGCGGATCCCTCCGGCCTTTTCCTTTCCGGGACACGGGCGCCCGGCTGCGCCGTAACCTGCGCAATGGAGGGCACGCGGCCCATGCTCGTGGAGCTCCAGGCGCTCATCTCGCCTTCCGCGTTCAACAACCCGCGCCGCATGGCCGCCGGGCTCGACGGGAACCGCCTCATCCTGCTGCTTGCCGTGCTGGAGAAGAAGGCGTTCCTTTCCCTTTCCAATCAGGATGTCTATGCGAACGTGGTGGGCGGTATTCGGCTGGAGGAACGCGCGAGCGACCTTGCGGCCGCGCTGTGCGTCGCTTCCGCGCTGCTCGAGACAGCGCTTCCTGCGGCGACAGCCTGCATCGGCGAAGTATCGCTTACGGGCGAGGTGCGTCCGGTGAGCAGGCTTGACAAGCGCATCAGCGAATGCGCGCGCCTCGGCTACACGCACCTCATCGTGCCGAAAGCGGAGAAACTTCCCCGGGCGGAGGGCGTGACCTTTCACCCTGTTGCAACGCTTGCGGACGCTGTCCGCCTGCTGACCGGCGCGGGAAAATGAGCGAAAGCCACTTGCATCTTCTCCGGAATGTGCTATAATAATTTAAGCGTGTGCCCGTAGCCCAGCTGGATAGAGCGACAGACTCCGACTCTGTAGGCCGCACGTTCGAATCGTGTCGGGCACGCCACGTCACCGCAAGCTGCAATCGCTTGCGGTGCTTTTTTCGGAGCAGAGAAAACGCCCTGCGCTCAATCACGGTCAACCGCCATATTGAGCGATCTTGTCGCATGTTGCGGGCGGGCTGATCTATCAACGCCAGAAATCCCTGCCGCTTTTTAACGCGGCCCTTTGCCGACGGAAAAGCCGCCGAAACAGCCGCAGCAAGGCAAAACTTCCTGCGGAACCTTATCCGTAGTGGAACAGCATAACAATGACCTTGCGGGGTGGGGGGCGGTGGGCGAAAGAAAAGAGTAAACCAGAAAGACCGCCTGAAAGGGGCGTAACGGAAATGGGTTCGGGCAGCTGCGGAAGCGGGGGAGACAGCAGAAGCCACGAAAGAAATCCTTTGACTGCCGATAGGCAAGGAAAACCACCGCTATGGTGCTGCCCATATATGGCGGCGCACATAGGCGGAGAACTGCTCATAAGGGACTTATCCCTCGTGAAGTGCCGCATAAAACGAATAATCGACAAAGCCTTTTATGTTATCCAGCGCCCCCTTTTCCAATTCCTTAACCATTAAACAATCGGGATGCGGCAGTTTTATATCCGCACCTGCTTCTATTCCATATCTATAACTTGGCTGAAACCCACGTGGATTATAATTCCGAGGGTTTCCCTCTACAAGTATTGCCTTGAATCCCATTCCCTTCGCTTTAACAAAACCGAATTCCAATAGCTCCTTTGATATGTGCGTTCTCTGCAATTCTGTTTTTACGGCAACGGGCGTGAGCATCAGCAATTCGTCTTCATATTTCCCCTCAATATGAAATCTTGAAAACATTGCATACCCAATAATTTCGTCGAGCTCATTTACCATGATTAGTTCAAGGTCAGGAATATAGTATCGTTTCCTCCTTATTTCTTCAACGAGCCCGCGGACGGCCTTCCCCTCTTCGGGACTATGCCGTTTTGCAAAAACATCTTCAACGAGTTCAAGCGAAGGAAGAAGATACTTGTTTTCCATAGACTTTATAATTCTTTCCATGTTCTTTGTCTCCATCAAGCAAAGCTCTTATTCTTAGTGAATGCCCGGTAAGGGGACATTGATAAAATCGTAGCGTTTAAGTAAGCCTTAGCAAATATATGTTGCAGCCTTCCCGAATGCCGCAAAAGGAAAAGCCGGCTTTTTCCGCTATGGCGATGGATGCCCTCTGCTTTGGGGAGCATTCAATCACAATAGATGAAATCCCCTGTTGGCGCGCGTATTCGATCACAGCTCCTGTAAGCTCGCTTGCTACCCCGCGCCGCCAATATCGCCGGTTCAGAATCCAGCCGAGCTCATAACTGCCGCCTTCGTACGGATGAAAGATCAGGTGGCCGATCACCTTGCCGTCCGCTTTGCTGCAAACCGCATAGACCAACGGCGGTTCGGACATGCCCGCTTCCCGCAGAAAGGCGCACGTTCGCTCCATGGAAAACGGCGGCTCGACGCATGCCATCGCCTGCGGGTCGGACAACACTTCATATAGGCTTTCCGCATCCCCTATGGCCATGTTGCGGATAATACAGCGCTCCGTTTCAATCAACATTTGGCGCCCTCGTACACTTTTTTCTCCCCAAAGTATAGCATAGGTTGGTGGGAGAATCCACCACCGCATCCAGCGCTTTTGAGATGCGCTTGCTGGCTGCGGAAGATGAATGCTCCTTGCTGGCCACAGCGGTGCGATCCTCCTGAAAAGTGCGCGCGGCCCTTGCAAGCGCGTACGGCGGAGCATATAATAAGGAAAAACGCGGTGCAAGGCCGCTTGAACGAGGTGGATAGAATGGAACCGTATGCAGAGATCAACGCGCAGGCCAACGCGGCGCTGGATGAGCTGTTCGCGGCGGCGGATACGCTGCGCGCGGGGGATATTTTTGTTGTGGGCTGCTCCACGAGCGAGGTCATGGGCAAGATGATCGGCACGGGCTCAAACGAAGATGCGGCGAAGGCCATCATGGACGCTGTGCTGCCGCGCGTGCGGGAGCGGGGTCTGTTCCTCGCTGTGCAATGCTGCGAGCACCTGAACCGCTGCCTGGTAGTGGAACGCATGTGCATGGAGAAGTTTGGCCTCCAACAGGTCTGGGTGAAGCCGCAGCTCCACGCGGGCGGCGCATTTTCCATGCAGGCCGTAGCGCGCTTTGACGAGCCTGTGATGGTGGAGGATCTGCGCGGCCGCGCATCCGCGGGCATGGACATTGGCGGCACCTTCATCGGCATGCACCTGCATCCGGTAGTTGTCCCCGTGCATGCAAAAACGCGCAAAATCGGTGAGGCAAACCTGACGATGGCCCGTACGCGGCCCAAATATGTCGGCGGCCCGCGCGCACAATACGACGAAATGCCGCATCCAAAAGCGTAGCGCTGGAGGCGGGCGCAGGAACTGTATAAAACGAAAAATAATATACAATAAATAATTTAAGCGAAAAAAGGGCTGACCATGAAAATGGCCGCTCTTTTTTTCCAAAAAACCATTGCGCTTTCGGATTCCATCCATTATAATAATAAAAGTTATCCAAAGGTTCGGGTCTGTGGTTGCAAGTCGATGCCAGTCGCAGGCGAAACGATCCACATAAGCGGGGCAAGGCCCCCGTGAGCATGGTGCGGCTTAGATGTAAGCCCGGCCGGGGCGCAGGCCCCGAGAGAAGCAGTAGTGGGGGGCGCGCATGCCTAGTAGCGAACCTTCCAGCCGGCGGGTGTGGGGGCAAAGACCAGGTCAGCCGAAATCTGGATAACAAAAAATAATTTTTACAAGGGGATATCAGACACATGTTCCAGGACAAGACATTGGTATGCAAGGATTGCGGCGCGGAATTCGTTTTCACCGCAGGCGAACAGGAATTCTACGCTGAAAAAGGCTTCCAGAACGAGCCGATCCGTTGCAAAGCGTGCCGGAACGCCCGCAAGAGCCAGCGCTCAAATGACCGCGAAATGTACGATGCGGTCTGCGCACAGTGCGGCGCGCCCACCAAGATCCCGTTCGTTCCCAAGAACGACCGGCCCATCTACTGCAGCGCCTGCTTCCAGAGCCGCAGAGGCTAAAGAGGCAAACGCGCTTGTAGACGAGCGCAAGGACCCCCGTGCTTGGGGCTAATCCCCTTTGTTCCGCGAGACGCGGCAAAACGGTGAATTAGAAAAGGCAGAAAGCTCCGAGTTTTCGGAGCTTTTTTTGCGCCTGCAACGGCGGCGAAAAGCATTGCAATTACGCAAAAGGCTTGCTAATATAAAAGAAAACGGGAAAGGAGCGTTTAGGATGAACCAGAGCACGAAAGGCATTCCGAAAAAGGGGGTGCCCGAAGGCTTTCTATATGTCGATGAAGTGATCGAGGATTGCATTGTAGACGCAAAATATGCGGGCACGGATAATTTCATGGGCCGCCCGGCGGATGGCTACACCGTGCCGCTTGTGGTCGTAACCAGGGAGGCGGCGGAGCGGCTTGTAAAGGCAGCGGCGGTTTTCCGCGAAAAGGGCTGCCTGATGAAGTTTTACGATTCCTACCGCCCGCAGCGCGCGGTGGACGATTTCATGCGCTGGGGCGCGGACGTGGAGGATGATCGCCGCAAGCCCGTGCATTACCCAAATGTGGCGAAGGCGGAGATGTTCGAGCTTGGCTATATCGCCAGGCGTTCCGGCCATACGCGCGGCTGCGCGGTCGACTTGACGCTTGTGGACGCTTCCACCATGCAGGAACTCGATATGGGCACCATCTTTGACTTTATGGATGAGCGCTCCCACCACGGGGCCGAGGGCCTTACTCCGTTGCAGGAGGCGAACCGCAAGCTGCTGTGCGACGTGATGTGCGCAAACGGCTTCCGTTCGTTCGAGAGCGAATGGTGGCATTACGCTGTTACGCCGGAACCGTATCCGGACACGTATTTCGACTTCCCGATTGAATGAGGCGGAAAAACGGTTCGGCTGCGGCGCACGGAAAAACGGAAGCGCGTAGTCTCCGGCCCGGGCATAGCCCGGGCTGTTCTTTATGGAGCCTGCAAAGGGAAAAAGCATGGGGATTTCTTTAACAATGGTTGTAAGCGGGGGAAGGCTCCTTTATAATAGACCTGACTGGTTTTGAAAATCAGCCGGGCGCGTGCGCGGCTGAAATATATTTATTCAAAAGTACGGGAGGGTATTATGATCCAATTTGACCTGATCCGCGCGGTGGATCCGCAGGTCGCTGAGGCGATGGAACTTGAGCTCGCGCGCCAGCGCGACCATCTGGAGCTGATTGCATCCGAAAACTTTGTTTCCGAGGCCGTTATGGCGGCGATGGGCAGCCACCTGACGAACAAATACGCGGAAGGCTACCCCGGCAAGCGCTATTACGGCGGATGCCAGTGCGTGGACATCGTAGAAAACCTGGCCCGGGAGCGCGCCTGCAAACTCTTCGGCGCAGAGCATGCCAACGTGCAGCCGCACTCCGGCGCGCAGGCGAACCTCGCTGTTTATTTTGCGCTCCTGAACTATGGAGACACCGTGCTTGGCATGGATCTTTCCCACGGTGGGCACCTGACCCACGGCAGCCCCGTAAACATGTCCGGAAAATACTACAACTTTGTCTCCTATGGCTTAAATCCGGAGACGGAGATGATCGACTATGACGAGGTGCGCCGCCTTGCGCTTGCGAACAAACCAAAGCTCCTCGTCGCGGGCGCTTCCGCCTATCCGCGTGCGATCGACTTTGCGAAGCTGCGCGAGATCGCGGACGAAGCGGGCGCGCTCTTCATGGTGGATATGGCGCACATAGCGGGGCTTGTTGCGGCGGGGCTGCACATGAACCCCGTGCCCTATGCAGACGTCGTCACCACTACCACGCATAAGACGCTGCGCGGCCCCCGCGGCGGCATGATCCTCTGCAAGGAAACGCTTGCCAAGCAGATTGACAAGGCGATCTTCCCAGGCACGCAGGGCGGCCCACTGATGCATACCATCGCGGCGAAGGCTGTCTGCTTTGAGGAGGCTTTGCAGCCGGCGTTCAGGGCGTATCAGCAGCAGGTCGTCAACAACGCGCAGACGCTTGCGGCCGGCCTTTCCGAAAAGGGCGTGAAGCTCGTCTCCGGCGGCACGGACAACCATCTACTGCTCGTTGATCTCGGTGCGGAAGGCCGCACCGGCAAGGAAGTCGAAGCGCTGCTCGACGCGGCGAACATCACCGCCAACAAGAACACTGTCCCCGGCGAGACGCGCAGCCCCTTCGTCACGAGCGGCATCCGCCTCGGCACCCCGGCCGTTACGAGCCGCGGCCTGAAGGAAGCGGACATGGCGCTTGTCGCAGGCTACATCGTCCGGATCATCAACGAGGGCGAGGCTGCTGTGCCGGAAGTGAAGGAAGGCGTGCTGGCGCTCACAAAGAAGTATCCGTTGTATTAAGTAAAAAGCATAGCAAAATAGCAAAAAATGAGCAGGGTGTAGGCCCTGCTCATTGTCTGTTTTGATTGTTGTTCATGGGTGCTCGTGGTGCCGGTAAAGCACCTCGCGCGTTTCAACGCGCGGCGTGCCTCCGGGTTCATCTGCCGGGAAATGATCTTCCACGATGTAGGTCACCAGACGATCCTGATAGCGCCCATCCAGAGGGCATTGGCTGTATTCCCAGGTATCCTCCTTGGGGGTGATGATGGTCTCCGATGCATCGGGAAGGATCAGATTCGGCACGGTGCCGGAAGGCTCTGCAATGTCCTGCCCCGCATCCGGTGTGGGCTGAGTTTCTGCCGACGCAATAGGCTCTGCGGGATCGGCCACAGCATCCTGCGATCCCGGGAGCACACCGCAGGAGCACAGGACAAGGCACAGCGCGAGCAGAAAAGGAAGGAAAGAGATGCGCTTAAAAATTAGATTTACCTGCTTAATTGTCTTCATGATCATTTACAGTACAGGAGGATGGTCATAATTTCGCGAGGTGGTTGTATATTCTTCTGTCCAACCTAATGCCCCGCAATTATCGCAATTATAGTATTCAGTGTAGTAGCGCGTAACCATACGATCCTGATAACGGCCATCCAATGGGCACGCACTAAAGGAACTACTGAAGGAACTATTACTATTTTCAATATAATGTAAAAGTATAATATTGTCAATAGAAAATGAAGCACTTTGCAAGCTGAGCGCGGAAGAAATTTGGGATTGATCGGATAAATCCAAACCAACCTGCTTGGGATTCTTGACAGAGCGCCTTCCTGGTGGTATAGTATACCCGAAATCCAACCAAGCTACTTGGGATTGAGGTGAGGAACGTGAAGCTTTCCACGCGCGGGCGCTATGGCCTGAAGGCTATGGTAGACCTTGCGATCGCCTATGGGGGCGGCCCGGTGAGCACTTCTGCGCTTGCGGCGCAGCAGGGCGTGAGCGACGCGTATCTCGAGCAACTCATCAGCAGCCTGCGCAAGGCGGGGCTTGTGACCTCCAGCCGCGGCGCGCAGGGCGGTTACGCGCTTTCCCGCCCGCCGGAGGAGATCAACGTCGGCGAGATCCTCCGCGTGCTCGAAGGCTCCACCACGGTGATCGACTGCGTGAGCTCCGAACACGTCAGCTGCGACAACGCATGCTCCTGCTCCGCACGGCCGCTCTGGCTGAAGCTGCAGGCCAGCATCAACGAGGTACTCGCGGCCACGAGCCTCAAAGACATGGCGGATGATTACAAGATCCAGACGGAGCGGATGAGCCAAAAATAAGCCGCCGCGCCTTTTACGACAGTGAAAAATGAAAGGATGGTCCCAATAGAGAATGAGAAAGGTTTATCTTGACAATGCGGCCACAACCGCGCTTTCCCCGAAGGTGCTCGAACAGATGATGCCGTATCTTACAGCCATATACGGCAACCCCTCCAGCCCGCATTCCTTTGGGCAGGAAGCACGCAAGGGTGTGGAGCACGCGCGCGACCAGGTGGCTAAGGCGCTCAACGCGCTGCCGGAGGAGATCATCTTCACCGGCTGCGGCACGGAAAGCGACAATACCGTCCTCTTTGGCGTGGCCGAGCGCTATGCAAAGAAGGGCAATCACATCATCACCACCAACGTGGAGCACCATGCGATCCTGCATACCTGCGAAGCGCTCGAAAAGCGCGGGATCGAGGTCACCTACCTCCCCGTAGACGAAAACGGTATGGTCACGGCGGAGCAGGTTGCAAATGCGATCACGGATAAAACCATCCTCGTCTCCATCATGTTCGCAAACAACGAGGTCGGCACTATAATGCCCATCGCAGAGATCGGCAAGGTCTGCCGGGAACGCGGCGTGCTGTTCCATACGGACGCGGTGCAGGCCGTCGGCCATATGCCGATTGACGTGAAGGCGATGAACATCGACATGCTTTCCCTTTCCGCGCACAAGTTCCATGGCCCCAAAGGGGTGGGCGCGCTTTATATGAAGAAGGGTGTCCGCCTGCCTGCCTATGTGATGGGAGGTGCGCAGGAGCGCAACCGCCGCGCGGGCACGGAAAACGTTGCGGGCATCGTGGGCCTTGGCGCTGCGATCGAACTTGCGACGGAGAACCTTGCGGAGAGCGCCGCGCGCATGACAAAGCTGCGGGATAAGCTCATCGCGGGCATTGCGGCGCGCATCCCGGAGGTGAAGCTCAACGGCCATCCAACGCTGCGCCTCCCCAATAACGTGAATTACAGCATCAAGTACATCGAAGGTGAATCCATCCTGCTGATGCTGGACATGAACGGCATCGCCGCATCGAGCGGCTCCGCCTGTACGTCCGGTTCGCTCGACCCTTCGCATGTGCTGCTCGCGCTCGGCCTTACGCATGAGGTCGCGCACGGCTCCGTGCGCCTCACGTTGAGCGACGAAACGACGGAGGAGGACATCGACTATGTGCTCGAGGTTCTGCCCAAGGTGGCGGAGCGCCTGCGCGCAATGTCCCCGCTTTACCACGGATAACGGATTTTTCGAAAGGAGAAAGGCGATATATGTATACCGAAAAGGTTCTGGATCACTTCAGCAATCCCCGCAACATGGGCGAGGTGGAGGACGCCAACGGCGTCGGCATGGTGGGCAACGCCAAGTGCGGCGACATCATGCAGATGTTCATCAAGGTAAATGACGACGGCATCATCGAGGACTGCGGCTTCAAGACGTTCGGCTGCGGCGCTGCGATTGCGACGTCCTCTATGGCGACGGAGATGATCAAGGGAAAGTCCATCGACGAAGCGCTCAAACTCTCCAACGCTGCTGTTGTAGAGGCGCTTGAGGGCCTGCCGCCGCAGAAGATCCACTGCTCTGTACTTGCGGAGGAAGCTGTCAAGAGCGCAATCGAGGATTATTACAAACGCAAGAACGGCGAAGTGCCGGAAACGGAAAAGAAAGCGGAATAAAAGGATACAAAAGGGCCGGAGCGGCGTGCTGAACGCCGTTCCGGCCCTTTTTGCAGTTTTATATGTGCCACTGCGGGGCGGGGAGGGCAGCCAGCCCCGCGCGAAGGTGAGTACCGCAAGGAAAGCGCCGGGCGCGGCAAACGGAAGGTGCCAAGCGCTTTCAAACCGGAAGAAAACGCGGCGCTTTGCTGCCAAAAAATTTGAATAAAGGAGATGATTTTTCTATGGAAATGCGCTATAATAAAATAGTTTGAATTAAAAAGTATAGTACAAAGGAGCATGAAGACATGCAGGCAAAAACATTCTCAATGCAGCTGGCGGGCAGAACCCTGACCGTTGAAACAGGCAAATACGCTGAACAGGCTGGCGGTTCCGCGCTGGTGCGCTGCGGGGATACCGCGGTGCTCGTGTGCGCGACGGTCGCCAAAGCGCCGCGCGACGGCGTGGATTTCCTCCCGCTGAGCGTGGAATTTGAAGAAAAGATGTATTCCGTGGGCAAGATCCCCGGCGGGTTCATCAAGCGCGAAGGCCGCCCATCCGAGCGGGCCATCCTCGCAAGCCGCCTGATCGACCGGCCGCTTCGCCCGCTCTTCCCGAAGGGCTTCTATAACGACATCCAGGTCATTGCGACCGTCCTCTCCGTGGAGCAGGACGTCCAGCCGGACATCCTTGCCATGATCGGTTCCTCCATCGCCCTTTCCATCAGCGACGCGCCCTTCATGGGGCCGACGGGCGCCGTGAGCGTGGGCTATGTGGACGGCGAATACATCATCAACCCCAGCAGTGCTGAACGCGAAAAGAGCCGCCTGAACCTGACTGTTGCCGGTACGCGCGACGCGGTGATGATGGTCGAAGCCGGCGCGAACGAGCTGACCGAGGCCGAGATGCTCAAGGCCATCCTGCTCGCGCATGAAACCATCAAGGAGATCGTCGCTTTCATCGACGGCATCGCCGCGGAGATCGGCAAGCCGAAGATGGAAGTGAACATCTATCAGCCCGATCCTGAGTTCGTCGCGCTCGTGCGCGAATACGCGATGGATAAGGTCGAATGGTCCCTCGACACGTTCGACCGCAAGGAGCGCGAGGCACGTTCCGCTGAGATCAAGGCCGAGGTCACGGAGCATTTTGCCGAGAACTTCCCGGATTCCGCGAAGGACGTGGACGCGATCCTTTACAACATCACCAAGGAGATCGTGCGCGACAAGATCATCAACCGCGGCATCCGCCCGGACGGCCGCAAGCAGGAGGAGATCCGCCCCATCTGGAGCGAGGTAGGCATCCTCCCGCGCACGCACGGCAGCGCTGTGTTCACCCGCGGGCAGACGCAGGTGATGACCATCGCCACCCTTGGCGCGCTGGGCGACGGGCAGACGCTCGACGGCATCGGCGAGGATACCTTCAAACGCTACATGCACCAATACAACATGCCGCCGTACAGCGTGGGCGAAACCCGCCCGGTGCGCAGCCCGGGCCGCCGCGAGATCGGCCATGGCGCGCTCGCGGAACGCGCGCTCCTGCCGATGCTGCCTTCCGAAGAGGAGTTCCCGTATGCGATCCGCCTCGTCTCCGAGGTCATCAGCTCCAACGGCTCTACCTCCCAGGCCTCCATCTGCGCGAGCACAATGGCGCTCATGGATGCAGGCGTGCCGATCAAAAAGCCTGTTGCGGGCGTTGCGATGGGCCTCATCAAGGATGTGGACAACGGCAACATCGCGGTGCTGACCGACATCCAGGGCCTTGAGGACTTCCTGGGCGATATGGACTTCAAAGTGGCCGGCACCCGCGAGGGCATTACCGCCATCCAGATGGACATCAAGATCAAGGGCATTGATGAGGAGATCCTCACCCGCGCGCTGGAGCAGGCGCGCCGCGGCCGCCTCTTCATCCTCGACAAGATGATGGAAACCATCTCTGTGCCACGGGAGGAGATCAGCCCCTTCGCGCCGCGCGTGCTGCAGTTCACCATCCATCCGGACAAGATCCGCGAGGTCATCGGCTCCGGCGGAAAGACCATCAACAAGATCATTGCAGATACCGGCGTGAAAATCGACATTGAGGACGATGGCCGCGTGTTTATCCTCTCGCCCGATGCGGAAGCCTCCGCTGCGGCGAAGAAGATGATCGACACCATTGTCAAGGATATAGAGGTCGGTGAAGTATTCCTCGGCAAAGTCGTGAACATCCTGCCCATCGGGGCACAGGTTGAGCTCAAGCCCGGCAAAAAGGGCCTTGTGCATATCAAGAACCTCGACAACAAATTCGTGGAGCGCGTGGAAGACGTCGTCTCCATCGGCGATGAAATCCTCGTGCGCGTCATTGACATCAAGCCGGACGGCAAGATCGACCTGACCCGCAAGGGCCTGCTCCCGAACGACAGCAGGAAGAACGACAGGCAGTAATTACAAAAACAGAAATGCGTTTCGGGAGGGGTATTTCCCCTCCCGCGCATCGTATCAAAACCGGCAAACGCCAGTTTTGCGGATTTGACGCATATGCCGCCGAATCCGAAGCCGGCCACCGTAGATTCGGCCTCCGGCTCCCTAGAATTTTATGGCTGCCGCGTAGAAGGAGGGGGACGCCTTCTTCCGCGCAGCATCCCGCCTCATAATTCCGCCCCACAGTGAATACCATAAACCGAGGATACGGACATGCGGGGAGGATGCTATGAAAACGCGGAGACGGAACGGGGCGCTTGTAAACCTGCTGCTGCTGCTTTTGATCGCAGCGCTGTATTTCATTACCAGCCGGCCGGATGCCGCAACAGCTATGGCGCAGCTTGCGTATGCGCCCAATTACCGGGGCCATGCGGAGAGCGCGATCGCTCTGCAATTCGCCGTTTCGTGGAACGCCGCGTCGCTCGATTCCATCCTGGACGCGCTTGCCGCCCACGGCGCGAAGGCGACATTTGCGGTGAGCGGCCTTTGGGCGGAGGAGAACGCGGCGTTGCTTTTGCGCATGGCGGCCGACGGCCATGAGATCGCCACCATGGGGGACGATCCTGCGTTTGACGGGAAGCTTTCCGCAGTGCAGGCGGACGTTTCTGCCTCTCTGGATAAGATCGAGGCCGCGTGCGGTGTGCGCCCGGCGCTGTATTATTCCGGCACGCGCAACGTGACCGTTTCCGGGCGCGCGGCAAAGCGCCTCTCGCTCATGCATGTGCTTTCCACGCTGGATCTGCGATGCGCGGCGGGCAGCGCGGCGGAAATTACGCAGCGCGGATTAAATGACCCGATTGAAGGAAGCATAATACTGATGCAGCCGACGGCTGCCGCCGCAGAGGCGCTGCCGGGGCTGCTGAACGGATTCAAAGGGAAAGGATTGGAAGCCGTGCGCGTCGGGGACGTGCTCGGCTCGGGATGAACATGGTTTTTCGTGATAAATTGGAAAACGGCATCCGCGTGATCGGCGAACCGATGCCGCATTACCGTTCCATTTCGATGGGCGTTTGGATCGACGCAGGTTCCGTCTGCGAAAGCGGTTCGGAGGCAGGCGCTTCTCACTTCATCGAGCATATGCTGTTCAAGGGGACGGAGCGCCGCACGGCGGCGGAGATCGCCGCGGAAATGGACGCAATCGGAGGCAACCTCAACGCGTTCACAGCGAAGGAATGCACCTGCTTTTATGCAAAGGTGCTGGACGAGCACCTGCCCCGCGCGGCGGACATGCTCGCGGACCTTGTGCGCAACTCCAGGTTTGACGAGGCGGATCTCGAACGTGAAAAGGGCGTCGTATGCGAGGAGATCCTCATGACGGAGGATTCCCCGGAAGATGTGGCGCACGAGACGCTCTGCGCCCTGCTGTATGAAAACACGCCGCTTGCAAACCCGATCCTGGGTACGCAGGAAAGCGTGCGCGCCTTCACGCGCGATGCGCTCATGGACTATATGGGGCGGCATTATATGCCGAACAACATCGTGATTTCCTGCGCCGGGCACTTCGAGCGCGCGGCGCTGCTGGACGCGCTTAACCGCTGCTTCTCGGGCGGCGGCGTGGGCGAACGCGGGGTGCGCAAAGTCAGCGCGCTCACGGGCGGGCGCCGGTTCCGCGCGGTGGAAAAGGACATCGAGCAGGTGCACCTCTGCCTTGGCTTCCCGGGTTTTGCGCTTGACGAGGATGGGCAGTACGCGCTCTTCGTGCTCAACAACGCCCTGGGCGGCAGCATGAGCTCCCGCCTGTTCCAGGGCATCCGCGAGGCGCGGGGCCTTGCCTATTCGGTATATTCCTTCCCCTCCTCTTATACGGAGACGGGCTATTTCGCGCTGTATGCCGGCACGGGGGAAAGCACGGCTGAGCAGGTAGCTGCGCTGATCCTGGAGGAACTCGAAAAGCTCCGGCGCAACGGCCTGACCAAGGAGGAGTTTATCCGCAGCAAGGAGCAGCTCAAGGGCAGCTACATGCTCGGGCAGGAGAGCACCTCCGCGCGCAACAACGCCATCGGCAAGATGGAGCTTTTGCGCGGCAGGGTGTATTCCGAGGAGGAAATCATGCAGCGCATCGAGAACATCTCGATGGATGACGTCCAGGCGATCCTCCCCAGGGTGCTTGACGCGAACGCGATGTGTGCCTCCGCGGTGGGCCGGGTGGAGGGCATTTCTGAGAAGCTCAAGGCCATACTCCAGCCGGAAAAGGCATAAGGCATTTCAGCGCAAATACAAAAAAATCTTTAAAGATTTGCGGACGCTCTTTCAAAAGCGTCCGTTCCGCTGTAAAATAGATAGGATAAATTTAGAAATAACGGAAATCCGGAGGGAGAATGGCAAGGCGCAGAACGGTACGTTTCACAGGGAAGTTTTATATGCTGCTGGCGCTCGTGCTCATCGCGGTGACCGTTGGGGCCGTGCTTTTGCTTTCAGATTCGGGCGGTGGCACGCTCGAAACGGGAACGATGCGCATGGAGCTTTCCGCCAAGGGCGTCGTCATCCGGGACGAGATGAGCGTTTCCGTGGACCGGTACGACAAGGTAACGTTCCTCGCGGCGGAAGGCGCGGAATGCTATGAAGGCATGCCTATTGCAGCGGTATACAAATGGGGGTACAGCGACGATATGATGCAGTCCCTCATTACCGTGGAAGCGGAGATCTACGCGGCACAGACCGCCCTGCTTTCCGGCGTGGAAAACGCGGACCTTGCGAACATCGAACTGCAGATCAGCCAGAAGCGCGCGGCCATCCGCACGCTTGCGCTCGGAGGCGAGGGCGACCTGCTGACGCTCGAAACCGAACTGAAGTCCCTGCTCGCGCAGCGCAAGGAATATCTGCGCAACACCGTGCAGCCCACGGAGACGCTCACCGCGCTGTATGCGGCGGAGCAGGCCAAGCAGGAGCAGCTCGCTTCTTATGTTACGGAGGCCATGGCTTCTGGCAGCGGCGTCGTCAGCTTCTATTTCGACGGCTACGAACAGGCGCTCAATTATGACAAGCTGGATATGCTCAATGCAGAGCTTATCTCACGCACGCTGAAAAACACGGCGAACATGGCGGGCGGAAGCGCGGACAACCTGCTCTACCGCTTTGTGAACCCCAACCGCTGGCATCTCGCGTTTTTGACCGGAAAGAACGAGCCGCTGCGCACGCTCGCGGGCGCGCAATATTCCGTAACGTTCGATGGGTTGACGGATACGCCATATACCGCGACGGCGCTTGAGACGGCGGTGTATGACGGAGGGGTCATGAATCTGCTCGAATTCACGGAGCCGATCGGCGCGCTTTTGAGCGCCCGCAACGTGAACGCGACGGTTTCCATGGAGGCGAGCGGCGTTGTCGCGCCGCTTGATGCGATCGCTATGCGGGATGGTGCGGCGTATATCAGGATCCGCACGGGTGATGGCGAGCGCGAGGTTGCGGTGGATGTGCTTGCAACGGATCAAGAGAACGCTTTGATTCAGGCGAAAGACGCTGCGGATCCGATCGCGGCAGGGCAGAGGTACGCAAAACCATGAACATTCGGGAAAATTATCTTACGATTCGGGAAAATATGGAACGGGCCGCGGCGGCGGCCGGACGCGGAGCGGATTCCGTGAAGCTGATCGCGGTCACGAAATTCGTGGAGGAAGCGCGCATCGCGCAGGCGCTCGATTGCGGGATCACCTCCGTTGGCGAAAACCGTGTGCAGGAGCTGACGGGCAAGCTCGAATTCTTCCGCGCGCGTGGCGCAGAGGTGAATTTGATTGGACAATTGCAGACAAATAAGGTAAAATATATCATTGGGAAGGTCGATATGATCCAATCTGTTGACCGGCTTGCACTCGCGCAGGAGATCGACCGCCTCGCGGTGCGTGAAGGCGTGGTGCAGGATGTGCTCATCGAGGTCAACATCGGCGGCGAGGCGCAGAAGGGCGGCATCGCACCGGACGAGCTTCCCGGGTTTTTAGAGATGGTTTCCGCCATGAACGGCATCCGCGTAAAGGGGCTCATGTGCATCCCGCCGGCGGTGGGCGAAGACGGGGCGCGGCCTTATTTTGCGAGGATGCGGACGCTGTTTGAAACGCTTGGCAGCAAAAAACTGCCGAATGTTTCAATGGAACAGCTTTCCATGGGCATGAGCGGGGATTATATGGCGGCGATTGCCGAAGGGGCCACGATGATCCGCGTGGGCACCGCCCTGTTCGGGGCAAGGCAGTATGCCGCTGCGAGGGTGTAAAGAGAGATTAGCCCTCCGCAAAGCCGGGTCAGATGTTATTTCTCCAAGCGCCAATTAAAAAATACTTTGGAGGAATAAGAAAATGGCAGGATTGTTGAACAAATTCCTTGATTACATCGGAATCGAGGAGACCGACGCAGAGGACGAATACATGGATGATCTTTACGAAGAGGATTCCAGGGACGCCGACAACGTTGTGAGCATTGGCAACCGCGGCCGCAGCAAGACTGCGGCGAACAGCAACGTCGTCAGCCTCCCCTCCGCGGCCCAGCAGAAGATGATCGTATATCATCCCATCAGCTATGAGGATACGCAGAACATCATTGATAACCTCAAGAGCCGCAAGCCTGTGATCGTGAACATGGAGGATCTCGAACTCGACTGTGCACAGCGCATCCTCGATTTCATGGCAGGCGCGATCTACGCCCTCAACGGAACAATCTACAAAATCTCGCGCGGGATCTTTGTCGTGGCTCCCACCAACTACGACGTGATCGGCAACGATGAGAACGACAGCGACGGCCTCATCTAAGCAAAAAGCGATGCAAGCGCCGTATCCGCACGGATACGGCGCTTGCATCAAACGGACGGAGGGATGGCATGATTAAAGCGGAGGAGATCATCAACAAGCAGTTCAGCCGCGCGTTCTGGGGCTATGACATCGGAGAGGTGGATGCGTTCCTGGATGAGATCGTGCGGGCGAACGAGCGCGCCGAGCAGGAGCTTGAGATCGCGCAGCTTCGCATCAAGATGCTCTTGGACGAACTGGGGCATTATACCGGGAAGAAGGAAGCGGAGCCGGAACAGAAGGACGCGGAGCCACAGGAACCGGAAAAGGGAGAGAAAGGCGAAAAGACGGAAACAGCTGAAGCGGAAGCGCAGCAGGAAGCAAAACGGGAAGATGCGCCCGGGAGCGCAGAGAAGGAGGAACCAGAGATGAAGCAGATCACGATCCGCTATGTGAAGCCAGAGGATCTCGATGCGGTCACGGCGGTGGAAGCCGTGTGCTTCCCGCCTGCGGAGGCGGCTACGCGGGAGCGGATTGAGGCGCGTATCCAAGCGTTCCCAAAGAATTTCTGGGTCGCGGAAACGGACGGCCGCGTGGCCGGCTTCATCAACGGCATGGCATGCGGCCGGCGCACCATCGTGGATGAAATGTTTGAGAACGCGGGCATGCATGACGATGCGGGCGCGTGGCAGAGCGTTATGAGCATCGCCGTTTTGCCGGAGTTCCAGAAGCATGGCGTCGCCGCGCGCCTGATGCGGACGCTCATCGACGACGCGAGGGCTGCCGGGCGCAAGGGCTGCACGCTCACCTGCAAGGACCGCCTGATCCATTACTATGCCAAGTTTGGCTACAAGGACGAAGGCATTTCCGCATCCGAGCATGGCGGCGCGGTCTGGTACGACATGGTGCTGGAGTTTTAATGGGGCAGCGGGCAGATGGATTATATGGCTGCTTTGCGGGAACTCCTCGCCTTGGAATATAACTGCTCCCCGGAGGCATTCGGGCAGGAAGAAAATATCGTGACCGCCACCATGCTCCGGGAAGGGCGGCGCAGGTACAGCGCAGACGCCTATTTTTTCCATATGGTTACGCTGGGGAAAAATGCCGTCATCACGGCGGATGAACGCCTGCACCCATATCTGCGCGGATTTGCCGCGGGCCGGCCCGGCTGCTGGCTGTTTGAAATCCCAAACCTCGCGCCGCTTGCACGGGAACTCGAGCGTTTTGGCTACGCTCTTACTGCTACGCACCATATGTTCCTGCCGCACACGGATGCGGCGCCAAAGCGGAAGTATCCGGTCCGATGGTCTTTTGACGAGGAAATCCATCGCTTTTATGGGGATAAGCGCTTCCCAAACGCGATTGCGCCGCAGTATTGTGTGATGCGCCCAGATACCATGGCTGTGTGCGCTTACGACGGCGATTCGGTCATAGGGATGGCGGGCTGCTCGGAGGACGCGCCGCATTGGCTGCAGATCGGGATCGACGTGATGCCGGAATACCGCTCCAGAGGCGTGGGAACCTATTTAGTCACGCTGCTCAAAAACAGGATCCTGCAGCAGGGGGATATTCCATTTTATGGGACGAGCGTATCGAACTACCATTCCTGGAACGTTGCACTCAACTGCGGCTTCCGTCCTGCATGGGTGGAGATCGGTGCGGAAAAGCAGCCGCATTGCGTTTAAAGTGAACCAGATTTGCTGATAACGAAAAGGGGAGAAAACGAATATGAGGAAAAACTTTGGGGCAAAGCCTTGAACATACCCGCAGCCGGTGTTTATATCGCAAGCTATGACGAAGCGGGCGTGCCGGACGCGATGAACGCCGCCTGGGGCGGTATCAGCGAGGATACGCAGCTTTCCATGTGCTTGAGTGCCGGGCACAAGACGGTGAAGAACATCCTTGCGCGCGGCGCTTTTACCGTCAGCATGGCGGACGTGGCGCACGTGGCGGCATGCGGTCTGGTATGATATGGTTTTGGAGTTCTGACGGGGACGGGCATGGAGCGTTTGCTGTCCGATGCGAGATATGGCTTTTTAAGCGTCTTCGACCAAGTGATACAAAGTCAGCTATGAAAGCAACGGCATTACTCCAGGGGAATGGAAGCCGTTTCAAAGGAAAAAAAAAGCTATGGTAAAATTATTGATATATAATCAAGAATACAAGAACCAGTCGGTTACCCGAATCGCCGACTTTTTCGGCTTTCATGCATCGCTTATCAATGGCAAGAGAGAGCTGCAAAGTGAAAACTACATTGAAGCGGAAAAAACGCTCCAAAGCTGGATGACGGAAAACCATGAGCTATATATGATTGACTATGATGGAACCATCGTTGGCTTTCTGCATATCGGATATAGAGGTGAAAATGTCGCATGGATTGAGGATATTTATGTAGATGAAAAATACAGGAACATTGGTATCGCTACAAAGTCTATTCATTTAGCAGAAGAAATCATAAAATCAAAACCTGCATATACAGCGATATGCTTTGATGTATCGCCGAGAAACGAAGTTGCCCTGAAATTATATTATAAATTAGGATATAATAACTTAAGCCTCATTACTGTTCGAAAAGAGCTTTACGAAAACAAAAGAGACCAAAAACAGCTCGTATCGGGATTGCCCTTTAATTATTAAATTGATTAAATGAGTATATCTTGTATTTGACCCAATATCGGTTTCTCAAGTAGGCAACGCCACATAGAAGCTTTCTGCCCGGTTTTCTCAGGTCTTGCCGTTTTATGCGCCCTTTCGGTTGATAGGGCTTTTTCTTATGCCTGCGCTTCATAAAAAACGCAGGACATGCAAACACTACCCGTAAAACCAACAGAGGGAGGAAAATACAATGCTCAAAAGGCGGAGATATATGCTGACGGCGGCGATCGTCCTGCTGCTTACGCTCTTTGGCCTGCTGCTTTACGATTCGCTCAGCGGCATGCGCACCGGGCCCAAGAGCGCGAACGGCACCTACTTTGTGATGCAGGAGGCGCAGCATGGAAGAAACGCCGTACAATAAGCTGCCGCGGGTGGACCTGCACGGCGGCGCGGGCACGCAAGGGCCGATGGACCGCGAAACGCGCTACAAGGGCAGCAAATTGATTCAGAATTCGGACAAGGAGGACGCAATCTAATGGGAGAGAAACGGCAAAAAACCGCGCAGGAGCAGCGCTACCAGCAGCGGGTGAACGAGAAGATGCCCCGCAGCAAGACGTTTTCGCAATGCGTACGCGCCTTTGTTGCGGGCGGGCTGATCTGCTGCATCGGCCAGGCGGTGCGCGCCTTTGGCGAGGCGACGCTCAAGCTCGACCAGGACGGCGTGGCGGCGCTTACAGCGATCGTGATGGTGTTCCTGGGCGCAACGCTCACCGGCATTGGCGTATATGACAAGATCGGCTCCTGGGCCGGCGCGGGCTCGATCGTTCCGATCACGGGTTTTGCGAATTCGATCGTCTCTCCTGCAATGGAATTTAAGCGCGAAGGCCTCATCCTCGGCACGGCAGCGAAGATGTTCACCATCGCAGGGCCGGTGCTCGTTTACGGCGTCGGCGCGTCGGTCATTGTCGGGCTCATCACGTGCCTGCTCGCGGGCTAAGGGGGCGGATATGATGCAGAAACGCTTGGGTAAACAGACCGTTGTGTTCGAAGCGCCCCCGCGCATCGCTGCGGGTGCATCCATCGTCGGCGACATGGAGGGCGCGGGCCCGCTCGGCGGGTATTTTGACCTCGTTCTCCAAGATGACACCTGGGGGGAGGAAAGCTGGGAGAAGGCGGAGCGCAAGATGTTCGAACAGGCGGTGCGCCGCACGCTTGACCGCTGCGCAATGCAGCCTTCCGAGATTGATCTGCTTTTGGGCGGCGATCTTTTGAACCAGATCATCACGGCGAATTTTGCCGCACGCGAGCTGTCAATCCCGTTCCTGGGCCTATATGGCGCGTGCTCCACGATGGCGGAATCGCTGCTGCTGGGCAGCATGCTCATCGACGGCGGCTATGCCGGGCACATCGCCTGCGCTGCGACGAGCCATTTCAGCACCGCGGAGCGCCAGTACCGCTTCCCGCTGGAGATGGGCGGGCAGACTACGCCCACTGCGCAGCGTACCGTGACCGGCGCGGGCGCGAGCCTGCTTGTGGACGCAAGCTACGCGGGCGGCGCGCAGTTCCGGCACATTTACGTGACGGGCGGCACCATCGGCCGGGTGGTGGACCTTGGCATCACGGACGCGAACAACATGGGCGCTGCGATGGCGCCGGCAGCGTCGGATACGTTGATCGCGCACCTGCGGGAGCAAAACCGCACCGTTGCGGATTACGACATGATCGTCACCGGTGACCTTGGCCGCTTCGGCAGCGAGATGTTTGCGGAGTTGTGCCGCGACAAGGGCGTTGACCTTGCCGACCGTCACCGGGATTGCGGCAACATGATTTTCGACCCGGCGCAAAAGGTGGATTGCGGCGGTAGCGGGTGCGGCTGCTCCGCAGTCACGCTCAACGCATTCCTGCTTAAACGCATGGAGCAGGGCGATTTCACGCGCATGCTGTTCATGGCGACGGGCGCGCTCATGAGCCCGACGGCGGGCATGCAGGGGGACAGCATCCCTGGCATCGCGCACGCCGTAGTATTGGAAAGAAGGTGAACGCAATGGAATGGATGGATTTTCTTTGGGCATTTGTGATCGGCGGCGCGATCTGCGTCATCGGCCAGCTCCTCATGAGCCTGACGCGGCTCACGCCCGCGCGCATCCTCGTGCTGTTCGTGACGCTTGGCGTGGTGCTTACGGCGTTCGGGCTGTATGAGCCGCTCGTGGAGCTTGCGGGCGCGGGCGCGACGGTGCCGCTGACCGGCTTCGGCTATGCGCTCGGCAAAGGGGCGATGGAAGGCGCGATGGAGGACGGCATAATCGGCGCGTTTACCGGCGGCATCACGGCGACGGCGGGCGGCGTCGCGGCGGCCATCCTGTTTGGCTACCTGAACGCGGTAATCTTTACACCGAAGACAAAGAAATAAACGAAATATAAAATGGTCTATAAATATATAGACTAAATAAAATTAAGTTGCTATAATATGCGTATTAAACTGAAAGGGAGCGGATATGCATGGAAAAGCAGCTTTGGGAATACGGGATCGCGGAGATTGCGGCGGGCTATGCGCAGGAGGGCGCGGGGTTCGTCTGCACGCTCTGCGGCAAGGAATATGAAGCGGGCCGCGTCTATGAGTTGGACGGCGGCCTGCTTTACGACGCGGAGGGCGCGGCAAGACGCCATGTCGCGCAAGCGCACGGCACGGCGGCGGATTGGCTTTTGGAACAGGAAGCGGCCCTCCTGGGCCTGACGGAGGTGCAGCGTCAGCTGCTGCGGCATGTCGCAGCGGGGAAACAGGATGCGGAGATTGCAAAGCTCTGCGGGGTCGCGCCTTCGACGGTGCGCAACCATCGCTTCAAACTGCGGGAAAAGGAGAAGCAGGCGACGCTTTACCTCGCCTTGCTGCGCTCCCTTGCAGAAAAGACGAAGCAGGGCATCGGCATGACGGGCCAAGGCGAATTTGACGCAGTACATGCAGCCGCTACCATGGTGGACGACCGTTATGGCATCACCGCGGCGGAGCGGGAAAAGACGATAAAAACATACTTTGACGAGAACGGCGCGCTCCGGCAGATTCCGGCAAGGGAAAAGAAGAAAATCATCGTGCTGCGTGAGATCATGCGCAGCTTCAAGCCAGAGGAAGCGTATTCCGAAAAGGAGATCAACCGCGTGCTCGGGCGCATCCACCCGGATTACGCGACGCTGCGGCGGGCGCTCGTCGAATACGGGTTCATGGACCGCACGCCGGATGGCAGCGTTTACCGGGCGGCGGGGAATTAGAACAGCTCGTCCAGCAGGATATAATAGCGGATCTTTTCCCAATCCGGCGCGATGCCGAGCGCGTCGAACAGAAGCTCCGGGGAAAAGCCGGGAACGGGTGCGCTGCCGTAATGTCCGCTGAGGTTATGGTGCAGGCTCCGGTAGCAGAGCGCGATGTCCTGATACGGATCGGCGAGGCCGCCGCGCCCCCAATCGAGAAAGCCGCTGATCCTGCCATCTTGGACGAAAACGTTTGGCAGGCAGTAATCCCCATGGGAGAGAGAGGGCGTTTCCGCCGGGCGGTTGGCTTTGAGCCACGCGAGCAGGGCGGCAGGGCTTTGGAAGCCACCCGGGCCGTAGGTCCCCGGTTCGGTGTTTTCCATATCGCAGAGGCCGACGGCGACGCGCGCTTCCGCCAGGCGCAGCTTTTCCGTTAACATGGCGCTGTGCGGGCAGGCGGAAACATCTACATGCCAGAGCATCTGCAGCCCCTCCGCGAGCAGCGCTGCGAGCGCAGCGGGATCCTGAAGGAGCGTTCTTGCGCAGGCCATCTCGCCGGGGAGCCGCGTCATGAGCAGATAACTGCGGCCGTTTTCCGTTTCAGCGGCAAGGATGCGCGGGACGGGGAGGCGGCCTTGCAGATAGCGGAGCATCGCATGCTCGCGGCATGACTCCTCGGAAACCGGTTCGATCTTTAAGACCATATCCTCAAAGCAAAGCACCGCTGCGCCGGACATGCCGACCGCGTCCAGTTCATATGCTTTTCCCTGGATCAGCGCTGCGATGCGCGGCGGCAAAGGCAAAGGGTTCATTCGGACAACCTCCATTGTGCGGTTATGCTTCCGGGGCCAGGGTGACGATCACGAGTTCCGGCCGGTTGAACACGCGCGGCAGGCTGTTGCGGCAAAGGCCGCGGCTGACGGCGAGCGTCGTCCCGCCGAGGGCGTAAGCGCCGCCCGCGTACTTGGGAAACCAGCCCTGGCAGGGCGCGAACAGGCCGAGGCCGTTGACGAGGCCGGGGATGCGCACCTGGCCGCCGTGGGCGTGGCCGGAGACCACGAGGTCAAACCCGCTGTCCCGGTAAGCGCCGGTAAGCTCCGGCCGGTGGGAAAGCAGCACAGAGCAGGCGCCACTTTTCGCGGCTGCCGTCTTGCAGGCTTCGAGCTGCGCAAGCCATTCGGCGGGGACATCGTAGCCGCCGCAGATCGAATACCCGCCCCAGAGCTGCGGATCGTCCACCCCCGCAATGCAGAGCGTTTGCCCGTTCACGGTGGTGAGGAGGTCCGCATCGCCCGTGAGCACCGTAACGCCGTATCCCGCAATCATCGCTTTCGCCGCATCGCAACGGCCGGACCGGTATTCGTGGTTGCCGGTAACGTAATAGCAGGGAAACTCGGCCCCGAGCGCCTCGAACAGGAGCCGCGCCGGCTCCTCGGGGAGCCGGTCGTCCACAATGTCGCCAACGAAGAGCACCACGTCCGGCGCTTCCTGCCGGACGGCCTCGATGAGCTCCGCCTGGTTTTCGCCGTAAAGCGTGCTGTGCAGGTCTGCGATCGCAGCGAGGCGCACGGGCGCTTCCAGCTTTTCGGAGACGGCCGTATAGCGCTGCACGCGGAGCCGCTTGGAGAGCGCGAATGCGCAAAAGACCGCCAGGACGGCCAAAACCGCTGCAAGTATCAGCATCGTTCTCTTTTTGCTTTTCCTTTTCTTTATTTTCTCCATATTCCGTTTCCATAGCCTGTTGGGTCAAAGCAGCGAAAGCTGCTCGCCGGCGCGCTTGCCCTCATACGCGCGCAGATAGGCGAAAACGGCAGCCGGGTCGGATAGAAGCCCGTATTTTGCGCAGGTATCCTGAAAGATGCGCATCAGGCGCGCGCTGTTTGGGCTCTCCACTTCGTAGCGCAGGCCGTAGGCGCGCTCGTAGGTTTGCCGCAGGCCGGGGAAGTGCGCGTCCAGCTTGCGGTAAAAGTATTCCCGGTTGCCGTCCCGCAGCGTCAGCCCCATCCCGAAGCAGAGAATGCCGCGCACGCCCGCTTCCAGGCAGTAGGAGAGGATACCGCGGATATTTTCCTCCGTATCGTTCAGAAAGGGCAGGATGGGGGAAAGCCATACCACGGTGGGGATGCTCGCCTCGCGCAGCGCAAGCAGCGCTTCGAAGCGTTCCCGCGTCGTGCTCACATTTGGCTCCAGGATTCGGCAAAGCGGTTCGTTAAACGTGGTGAGCGTCATCTGCACGACGCATTTGCTCCGTTCCCGGATGGCGCGGAGCAGCTCGAGATCCCGCAGGATAAGCGCAGACTTCGTCTGGATGGCGAGGCCGAAGCCATACCGCGCGAGGAGCGAGAGGCATTCCCGCGTGATGGCAAGGGTTTCCGGGAAGGGCAGGTAAGGGTCGCTCATCGCGCCGGTACCGATCATGCAGGGCTTCCGCTTGGAATGGAGTGCGGCTTTGAGCAGCTCCGGCGCGTTGATCTTCACCTCCACATCCTCAAAGGCATGATCCATGCCATAGCACAAGCTGCGCGAATCGCAATAGATGCACCCATGGGTGCATCCGCGGAAGAGGTTCATCCCGTTCTGCGCGGAGAGGATCCCGCGCGCGGCCTTAAAGTGCATATGATCCCCTTAAATGCGCCCCGCAAGCCAGTAATAGACGATGGCGCAGGATTCCCGAAGATAGTTGTTTGGGCTGAGCCAGGCGACGTCGTCCGCGCCAATCCCCTCCGCTTCGATGCCGAGCGAACGCGCGATGCGCTCTGAACGAAACACGTGGAAGCGCGTCGTCACGAACACGAGCGTCGCGTCCGGGCCGATGGCTTCGTCGATCCGTGCCTTGGAGAAACGGAAGTTCTCGAGCGTGCTCATGGATTGGCCTTCCATAATAATGCGGCTTTCTGCAACGCCGTGGGCAACGAGATAGCGGCGCATGGCCTCTGCTTCCGGGATGTCCTCGCCCGCGCCCTGCCCGCCGGAGACAACGGCAACCGTTTCGGGGTTTTCTTTGAGATAGGCGAGCGCCGTGTCCAGCCTGCGGGCCAGCGTGAGGGAGACACGCTCCCCGCGCACGCCGCAGCCGAGCACGATCACAGCGTCCGCACCCGCGGGCGGCGCTGCGTGCCCCTCCCGGTAAATCAGGCAGGAGCATATGGCGACGATCGTAAGAAAGCCGGCATATGCGGCAATCAGAAGCCCCTTGATCCACGCGCCGAGGACGGTGGAGCTAAAGAACGCCGTGATCTTATGGAAGAAGATGCCGATGAGAAGCAGCGGCGCGCCAAGAAGAAACGGCAGGATCGTGCCGAAATTCATGTTGGAATAGGCGGACACGGCGAGGGTGTCCGCTATGCCGAGCGTCCCGAGAAGAATGAGCAGCGCGCGCAGCATTCAGGCGTCCTCCTCTTTTTCCCGCATCGCTTCAAGCTCTGCCATGCTTTCAAGCGGCACGGCGTTTCTCGGCATGCGGTTCGCGCCGTAAACGCCGGCGAGCACGAGCACGGTTGCTGCGCCCTGGGCAAAGGAGAACGGCTCGCCGAGGAACACAACGCCCGCGATCACGGAGACGACCGTCGTGAGCACGGCGAGCGACGCGGAGCGCGTCGCACCGATGATGGAGATGCCGTAATTGCACAGCACAAACGCGATGACAGAGCAGACGACGGAGAGATAAAACAGCGAAAACAGGAAATCAGAGTTCGTAAACGGCAGGAGCGCGAACTCGCGCAGCGTTCCCGCGGAAGCATGTTCGGCGAGCGCGCAGCCGGTGAACACCAGCGCGCCGGCCGCGGACATGACGAACGTCTTTTCCGTGCTCGTATAAGCGGCAGCCTTGCGGGAGAAAATCACGAACAGGCTGTCGCTGAGCATCGCAACGGCGAGCAGCAGGTACCCGAGCGGGTTCAGCGACGCGGAAAGCCCTTTGATGAGCACAATGATGAGCACGCCGAGAACGGAAACGGCGATGCTGACAGCCTGAAGCCGCGTCGGCGGCTCCTTGAGGATCGCGCCGCTTAGGATCAGCGTCACAATGGGGACGCACGCCATCACAGTGCCGCTTTCGGAGGATGTGGTCAGCGCGATGCCCCAGGTTTCCGCCAGGTAATACAGGAGCGGCTGAAAGACGGCGATGAGCAGAAGCGGCTTCAAATCCTTGCCGCGTAGGTTCAGCTTGAAGATCCCGAGCAGCGCGCAGACGCACATGGCGAGGAACGCAAACAGGAAGCGCCAGGAAAGCAGCGTAAACGCGGAAACGCTGTTTACGCTCTGCTTCACGAACATGAAGCTAAGCCCGAACAGAAGCGAAGCTGCCGTGGAAGAAAGCATGCCAGTCAGTTGTTTTGAACGTTCGTTTTTCATATTCAATAGTATAGCATAGTTGCCCTTAGAAACGTATGAATTTGCAGAAAACTCTTTTTGAAAAAGCGCGCCCGCGGCCTTGCGGCGCCGCAGGTCCGGCATGGCGCCCAACGTTTCCATGTGTGCCGCCCGGCTCGCTTTTGTGCGAAATTGTGTGAAAACTGTGAGGGTTGGCCCACGGGCGTTGTCAAGCTGAGCCCAAAGTGGTAAAATCAAACTGTTGTACTATAGGTGAAAGCCGGAGAAACACAGGAAAGGCAAACATACAGATGGGATTGATCGATAAATTGCTCGGCAACACGAGCGAAAGCAGAGTAAAAAAGCTGATGCCGCAGGTGCGGCGCATCAACGAGCTGGAGCCGGAGATGCGCGCGCTTTCGGACGAGGCGCTGCGCGCGAAAACCGCGGAATTCAAGGAGCGGCTCGCCGCCGGGGAAACGCTCGACAGCCTCTTGCCGGAGGCATTCGCGGCCGTACGCGAGGCGGCGCAGCGCACCATCGGGCAAAGGCATTTTGACGTGCAGCTGCTCGGCGGCATCGTGCTGCACCAGGGCCGCATCGCGGAAATGAAGACCGGCGAAGGCAAGACCATCACCGAAACGCTGCCCGCGTACCTGAACGCGCTTACGGGCCATGGCGTGCATATCGTCACGGTGAACGACTATCTTGCCAAGCGCGACGCGCAGTGGATGGGCAAGATCTACCGCTTCCTCGGCCTCACGGTCGGCTGCGTCGTGCATGAGCTCGACAACGACGCACGCCGCAAGGCCTATGCCTGCGACATCACCTACGGCACGAACAACGAGTTTGGCTTCGATTACCTGCGCGACAACATGGTCGTCTACAAGGAACAGATGGTGCAGCGCGAGCTCAATTACGCCATTGTGGACGAGGTGGACTCCATCCTCATCGACGAGGCGCGCACCCCGCTCATCATCTCCGGCCAGGGCGAGAAGTCCACCGACCTTTACGTGAAGGCGGACCGCTTTGTGCGCAGGCTCGAGCGCGGCGCGAACATCGAGAAGCTCTCCAAGACGGAACTGCTCATGGGCGAGGAACAGCCCGAGAGCGGCGACTATATGGCGGACATCAAGGCGCGCACCGTGGCGCTCACGCAGCAGGGCTTGCGCAAGGCGGAGCAATATTTTGGCATCGACGATATTTCCGACCCGGACAATACGGAGCTCAACCACCATATCCTGCAAGCGCTCAAGGCGCACGCGCTGTTCCAGCGGGATAAGGACTATGTCGTACAGGACGGGCAGGTGCTCATCGTGGATGAATTCACCGGCCGCCTCATGCTCGGCAGGCGCTACAGCGACGGCCTGCACCAGGCGCTGGAAGCCAAGGAAAACGTCAAGGTAGAGCGCGAGAACAAGACGCTTGCCACCATCACCTTCCAGAATTACTTCCGCATGTTCAAGAAGCTCGCGGGCATGACGGGCACGGCAAAGACCGAGGAGGCGGAGTTCCAGTCTATCTACGACTTGGACGTTGTGGAGATCCCCACCAACAAGCCGCTTGCACGCAAGGACTATAACGACGTGGTATACACCACGGAGGCAGGCAAGTTCAAGGCCGTCGTGGAGGAAATCGCGCAGGTCAACAAGACCGGCCAGCCCATCCTCGTCGGCACGATCTCTGTGGAAAAGAGCGAGCTTGTGAGCGCTATGCTCTCCCGCCGCGGCATCAAGCACGAGGTGCTCAACGCGAAGATGCACGCGAAGGAGGCGGAGATCGTCGCCCAGGCGGGCAAGTTTGGCAACGTGACCATTGCCACGAACATGGCGGGCCGCGGCACGGACATCCTGCTCGGCGGCAACCCGGAATTCCTCGCCCGGCGGGAGCTGCGCCAGAACGGCATCGACGAAGCGCTGATTGAGGAAGCGACGAGCCATGCGGAAACGGACGACCCGGAGGTGCTCGCCGCGCGCGCCGCGTACAACGAAGCATACGCGAAGCACAAGAAGGTCACGGACGCGGAGCATGACCGCGTTGTGGCCGTGGGCGGCCTGCACATCATCGGCACGGAGCGCCACGAATCCCGCCGCATCGACAACCAGCTGCGCGGCCGCGCCGGCCGCCAGGGCGACCCTG